>Ga0209291_1001950_pt1 | contig 17523 bp, 15 predicted proteins | sample GOMGulsemesocosm_FD_184633 | JGI IMG/M metagenome (GOLD analysis project Ga0209291, IMG submission 184633) | Methane-oxidizing microbial communities from mesocosms in the Gulf of Mexico - GOM9B Gulf of Mexico (SPAdes) (version 2) | ecosystem: Environmental > Aquatic > Marine > Cold seeps...
CGATACTGACTTGGACGAAGGGTTCGAACTTCGTGACACCATGGCGATCACCGCGATAAACGGTAATGACTACACGGTTCGCTTTTATTCCGAACAGTCAAACTTTGATGGTGCGGATATGATCCGAACCTCTGGTGCTGACGGTGAAATATGGGGCACAGTATTTACTAAGCAATAGGCTTAATTAACCCATATATCGTGATTAAGGCACCGTGAAAACGGTGCCATTTTTTCTATGCTGTTGCGACCGCTCTCAAACAACAGCATATTCTTATCTCACCGTTCTATATTGGATGTCCGTCCATTTGAGACCAAATTTAATTAAGTACTTTTGTAAGCGACTTGAGTCATTAGCTTGCGATTTTACGGTACGACTAACATCAAATAAGGTCCGACCTACAGAAGCCATACTATTGTGAACTTCACATGTCTCAAGCACATAACTTAACTGATGGGCATCGAATGTATCTAGCTGAGAGACTTGCTCTTTGCTAAGATATTTTAAGAGATTGTTCGTAGTTACGTTCTGTCCTAGTGGTGCCCACGCGTGTATTAGGCGCTCTATTTCGTCATTAACGTCATCGACAGTGATCCTCGATGAATCAGCTAATGTACATAACCGGGTGATCGCCGAACTTAAATCTCGAAAGTTTCCTGACCATAACGCCTCACCAGATGTCGCAAAACTAATAAAGGTGCTCCTTGCCTCTTTATTAAACTGAATACGATTTCCCATTTTTTGAGTAAAAAGCTCCAACTCATAATCAATATTGGCCGGAATGTCTTCTTTCCTATCTCTTAATGCTGGCAGCTGATGAGTCCACAGGTTAATACGTGCGAATAGATCTTCTCGAAAATTTCCAGACTCTATTTCCAGTTTCAAATCTCGATTGGTGCCGGCAATGAGTTGGAAATTACTGCTTACTTGCGTGTCACTGCCGACTGGATGAAAGGTTTTATTTTCAATTGCATGTAATAGCATAGCTTGTTCTTCCAAGCCCAGTTCGCCAATTTCATCTAAGAATAGAACACCATCATTGGCGGTAAGTAAGAAGCCATCTCGGGATTTTTGAGCGCCAGTAAAGGCTCCCTTCGTGTGACCAAACAGTGCAGCCATCGCATTTTCACCTTTTAAGGTGGCGCAGTTAACAGATACTAAGGTTCCTTTTAACATCGACCGCATTTTCTTCAATTGGAATATACGCATCGCTAATTGGCTTTTCCCAGCACCGGTAGGACCGGTTAGTAACATCGGATCTTGTGAGCGGATTGCGACTTTCTCTATTTGCGTAATGAGTCGATTGAAAGCTTTATTCTTTGTTTGTATTCCACCTTTTAAGAACTCCTTGCCTTCTTGATGTTCAGTATCAAAACGTGATGCTAATTGATCGTATTTTGAGAGGTCTAAATCAATGATCTGCACTCGACCAATCGATTTGTTCTGATTGTGATGATCGGGTGATGTCTGTACAAGACGGCCAGGGAAGTGGCGGCTTTCTGTGAGCAAATAACTACAGATTTGAACAACGTGAGTCCCTGTTGTTATATGAAATAGGTAATCGTTTTTATCGGTATCAAACTGTTGAGTTTGGCACCAATCAAACAACTTGGCATAAACCTCTTCAAAATCCCAAGGGTCACTAAATTTAACGTTATGGAGCGTAATATTCGTTTCTGGAGATACCGATTCAATGTCTGCGGCGACATTATTGGCAAGACGGCTGCTGTGATTATCATGCAGCATATGAAGCTGATCGACGATTAAATCTTCCTGACTACATAAACTGACATTAGGACGCCACCTTGCCCATTTATCGACTCGTTTACCAACATAATCTAGTTGAGTTCCGATTAAGCTTATAACAACCGTTCTCTTCATTTTTATATCCATATAGATAATATTAATATCTGTAATGGTACTAAATTTGTATTTGTTTTCAATGCTCTTTAAGGGGAATATATAAGCTAAACCTTTTTATTGCTTTAAAACAGTGGGTTATGAATCCCAATCTAACTTGGCACGTGACTTGTAATACGTAACTCGTAATAGATGGCTGTGTATCTAGCTAAAGGACGTGACTAAAGGTTCCACTCCCTCTTCAGATACTGCTAGTTCAATCTGTGATTAATATAAATGATAAAGGTTAAGGAAAAATAATGTGTAAAAACTATAACGTTATTGAAAGTGAAGGCAGAGCAACCATCAAAGCTTGGACCAAGGGTGTTCCATTTGAAAAGGAGGCTCAGCAGCAGTTACACAATATCGCCGCGATGCCTCTCGTCCATTCCCATATAGCAGTTATGCCGGATGTACATTTGGGTAAAGGAGCCACAATAGGAAGCGTAATACCATCAGTCAAAGCGGTTATTCCTGCGGCGGTAGGAGTAGACATCGGTTGCGGAATGGTGGCAACAAAAACAACACTAACCGCAAGTCAACTGCCGGATAATTTGTTGGCGATTAGACACGCGTTCGAAGCGGCCGTTCCGCACGGTAGAACCAGTGGTCGGGGGCGGACGGATAGAGGTGCTTGGCACAATATTCCTGATGTTGTCGCGGGTGAGTGGCTTAAGTTACAAGCTCGCTTTGAGTTGATTTGTGAAAAGCACCCAGCAATAAAGAAGAGTAATACCGTTAAACACCTTGGCACAATGGGCACTGGGAATCATTTTTTGGAGCTTTGCCTAGACGAAAATGATGCTGTGTGGATCATGTTGCACTCAGGCAGTCGCGGTGTTGGGAATCGGATTGGTACCTATTTCATTGAGCTTGCGAAAAAAGAAATGCAACGCCATCAGCATAATTTGCCTGATATGGATTTGGCCTTTCTCGAGGAAGGGAGTGATTATTTTGATGATTATGTTGAGGCCGTTGAATGGGCCCAAGATTTCGCATTAAAGAACCGTGAAATAATGATGTTTAATGCGATTACAGCACTGAGAAAACAGCTGCCAGTAGCATTCTCAACAGCCGAATTAGCAGTTAATTGTCATCATAATTATATCTCCCGTGAACGTCATTTTGGCAAGGATTGCTATGTCACCAGAAAAGGTGCCGTACGGGCTGAAAAGGGCGAAATGGGCATTATTCCAGGTAGTATGGGAGCACGTTCGTTTATCGTTCGAGGCTTAGGGAATCCTGAGAGTTTTAACAGTTGTAGTCATGGTGCTGGACGCGTTATGTCGAGAACAAAAGCTAAGAAGATATATAACGTTGACGATCAAATCGCGGCAACACAAGGTGTTGAGTGTCGAAAAGACACCTCTGTAATTGATGAAATACCACATGCATACAAAGATATAGACAAAGTCATGGCAGCGCAGAAAGATCTGGTTGAAGTCGTCTACACCCTGAAACAAATTGTGTGCGTAAAAGGATAGCACTAGAGGAGAAAACTCATGGTAGATAAGTCTGCAGGCTTTATCGTCATCGATGGCTCGCAAGGGGAAGGAGGTGGTCAGGTTTTAAGGACTGCCTTAACCCTATCAATATTAACCAATAAAAACATTGAGTTAATAAACATTAGAGCGGGTAGAAATAAATCGGGATTATTACGTCAGCATCTTACGGCTGTGCTTGCAGCGCAAGAGGTTTGTGATGCTGTTGTTGAAGGGGTCGAATTGCGCGCGACTTCGATACGTTTCTCGCCACGGAAAGTGAAAGCCGGTCACTTTAATTTCGCAATTGGTAGTGCTGGTAGCACAGTGTTAGTTTGCCAAACAATTTTACCGGTATTGGCTTTGGCCACGAAGGGCTCAACGGTAGTTTTTGAGGGCGGTACTCATAATGGTATGTCACCTTCGTTAAGCTTCCTAGAGCAGTCCTTCTTACCTATTTTAAAGAGAATGGGTGTCAGTTGTAGTATAAAAACATCGGCGCTAGGATTCTACCCTGCTGGCGGTGGTAAATGGCAAATTACCATTGCGCCTACTGAGAAATTAAAGCCAGTACATTTGACTGCTTCAGGATGTGATTTTTCCGAAAACAAAAATAATTGCTGTATCACTGCGCTGGTTAGTTTATTGCCGGAAAAAATCGGCCTACGGGAGGTTAAAGCTGCCCAAAAAATACTAAACTGGCATGATGTACCAAATAATGTTCAGCAGGTTATTACTCCGGGACCTGGTAATAGTTTTCAGCTGAGTGTTAACAGTGAAACACATCGAAATGTGTTTGAAGTTGTTGGACAAGTTGGCGTTTCTGCTGAGCTGGTTGCAAAGCGAGCGGCTGGTCATGTCAAAAAATATATTGATGCACAAGCTGCGGTGGAAGAGCATTTAGCAGACCAATTATTGTTGCTTATCGCATTGGCTGGCAGCGGAAGCTTCACAACGACCGCATTGAGCTTACATGCCACAACGAATATTGAGGTCATCCATCAACTACTTGGTATCGATTTAAAAGTAGAGCAACTGACGCCTTTATTGTGGCGTGTTTCACTCGCGTAATTTGCACGCATTGAATAATAAACATTTTGAGAAGAATTATGAAAGCAAAAGAAAACATAGTGGATCATAGGATCGACAAAGATGTAAAGGCGGACATATTACAACGAATAAAAGCAGCTGAAGCCGAGCATGGTGTTAAGGTGTTATATGCCATTGAGTCAGGTAGTCGGGCTTGGGGTTTTGAGTCGCCAAATAGTGATTATGATGTACGGTTCATCTATGCGCACCCACGTGATTGGTATTTAGCAGTAGATCTTGAAGATAGGCGGGATGTGATTGAGTACCCGATTGTTGATGAAATTGATATCAATGGCTGGGATATTCGTAAGGCATTAAAGTTATTCTGGAAATCAAATCCGGCGTTTATTGAATGGTTACAGTCACCAATTATTTATGTCGATGATGGTTATTTTTCAGAGCAGGCTCGCGAATTGATGCCTTCTATTGTCTCGTCTCAAAAGGGGATTTATCACTATCTTCATATGGCAAAGGGGAACTTTAGAGAATACTTGAAGAAGGATATTGTCCCACTTAAAAAGTATTTCTATGTCCTCAGGCCATTGTTGGCAATACAATGGCTCGAAAAATATAACGAACCAGCGCCTATAGAATTTGAGGTTCTACGGCAATTGGTCGCCGACAATGAAGCCTTAAATGATGCGATAACCGAGCTGTTAGTACGTAAGCGAATGAGCCTAGAGAAAGAGTATTCGCCCGCCGTGCCGGTAATTCATCAATTTATCGTTTCAGAACTCGCTCGCCATGAAAATTATGGTGCGAGTCATCAAAAGCGAGACATCGGTTTTAATGAACTAAATCAGCTCTTTATTAATACATTGGCTCGATATGATTACTGATACTTCGCCGCTGTAATAAACTGCTCAAACGAGTCGCACCAGACAATAACGCTGTTGAATTTTGACGGATTAATGTCTGGTGACACTTCTACGACAAAATTATCGAAGGTTTTTACATCACCAACGGCTACCATCGTGGACTGTAGACGTTTGAAATCTGCTTCGGTTTCAACAAACTGTGGCGATAAATAAAGGGTGTAATTTGGGCCTGGCGAAATAGCGCCGTTCAAGGTAATAAATTGTGAACCAATAGCGACATCTCCTTCTCCCCAATGCAGCGCATCGCTGTCTTTTAACTCGCGCTTAAATTGGGTGGTAAAGAGTGCACCAATTGATTTTTCAGTCACCATTTCAACGGTTGGCGCTGGTGGTGCAGTGAGTATTGGTAGGGCATAAATCCCGCCAAAAAAACCTAACAATGCGACCATGCCATGGGTTGCAATCAATATTGTAATTATCCGTTTTTTAATCATAATTTGGCTCGTAAGTGGACTGATAAACTATTCTATTATGGTAGCATAGTTATTTGAAGTAACTGATGGGATTACTTGTAACCACTTTAATATCAATAGAATATGTGTTTTCACAGTAAGATAGGGCGTCCATAAATAAAGCGTTAATGCCTTAGTTGGTTCGTTTTTATCGAGTGAGTATGTTGGATGTGATTTTAAGGTCGATCGTTATTTTTTTTAGATCGTAATAAAGCGATGTAACTGATGTTAAACAAGCGGTCATTCGTTACACTGACTATCGATGATGCGACAAAGGACAATTACAATGGAACTCTTTAGGTGGGGCTTGATAGGGCCTGGGCGTATTGCCGAAAACTTTGCACAGGCTTTAACTGTCATTCATGATGCTGAGCTTTATGGTGTTGCTAGCCGGAATCAACAACGCGCAATCGACTTTTCCGAGAAATATAATGCGAAAACAACGTATCAGCAATACGAAGACTTAGTGGTTGATGAGCAAATTGATGCTGTCTACATCGCGACTCCCCACCGTTTTCATTACGAGCAAATAAAATTATGCTTAATGGCGGGAAAAGCGGTACTGTGTGAGAAACCATTAACAGTAAATGCTGCTCAAGCAACAGAGCTAATTCAGCTTGCTAATAGTCAAGGTGTCTTCCTAATGGAAGCGGTGTGGACAAGATGCTTACCGATTTATCAACATATTAAAGACTGGCTAGATGAAGGTGTGATTGGTGAGGTTAAGTCACTCGATTCAAACTTCGGTTTTGCGATGCCTCGTAACTTAGATGATCGCCTGTATAACCACGAATTAGCTGGGGGCACTCTGCTTGATATGGGGGTTTACAACATTACTGTTTCTCAATGGGTTTATGGTGAATCCCCCCTCTCGATCAGTGCGAGTTCGTTGTTTACACCAACCGATGTTGATGAACATACAGCCGTCAATATGAGTTATAGCAATGGTCGCCATTCGCAATTTACTTGTAGTTTTTTAGCGCAGCATCGAAACGACTTTTGTATTTACGGCACCCAAGGTCATATTAAAATTCACGACATGTTTTGGTGTGCAAATGAGGCAACGCTGGTGACTGATGCTAAAGAATTAACGATCAGCGAACCGTTTCGCGCCACCGGGTTTGAATATGAAATTGAAGAAGCAATGCGTTGTGTTCGCGCTGGATTATTAGAGAGCCCAAAGATTTCACACCAAGACACGCTAGCGACAATGACTGTGATGGATACGATTCGTCAGCATGTAGGCTTGCGCTATCGCTTTGAGTGATAGCCATCATTTACGCTACAACAAAAGATGATATCTCGACAAGAACGTTGTCAGTCAGAGGACAATAGCAGTAAGGGGCTTTACCGCCCCTGTCTAATCCCCAAAAACTTGTCTAGCAACAATTAAGTTTGCTCGAACCAAAATGTGAAATTCTGCCTAGCTCGCTATGTGGTACATAGCGCCATAGGATTTATTGTGCCAATGTTGGTTTTGGGATTAGATTTTGTATGGAACGGGATCAAGTTGATCTGACCCCTTTGATTAGACCCCTTTGATTAAAGGCAGATCAAGCAGCTACGACTTGAGTATTCTCAATGATATTGTTGAATTACACTTTTTGCTAGGAATAAGTGTCGTGCGTGGCACTTATTGCTATCAATAATGTATGTTTTGAGCATATCAATTCTGGTGAATCACAAAATTAAGATTAAGGTATGAAAAGAAAGCTTCTCGACAAGTTACTTACCTAGAAGAAAGCCCCTTCTAATCGACAGTGCAAGACAAACAGGAAAAGCCTATCTTCTTATCTTGGAGGAGATTGGTGAGTGTCATAACTAGTTTGACAAACACCGATACCGCTGTACTTCACTGGTCATTTGATGAAAAGAATAAACCGTCCAATTCAAGATTAACTTTTTCAGACTGGTATCGGTCGAAGTGAAGTGGCATAGTTAATTTAGAGCGAAGACAATCTGGGTAACAACATTTTAATTGTCTTCGTTTTAATTTCTTCAATACAATTAAGTTTTCCCGAACCAAAACGTGAAATTCTTCCTAGCTCGCTATGGTGCACATAGCGCCTTAAAAATAGTTGTGTCAATGTTGGTTTAGGGATTAGGTTTTGTATGGAACGGGATCAATTTGATCTGACCCCTTTGATTGATATTTGTGGGGATACCTCAGTACCTGACCCCTTTGATCCAGGGTTTGTTACGGTGATTAGGTGCGGAATTCATTAGAGGCCAGGGATAATTGAAATATCCCTACTAACAGAGCCTGGATATATGTCGGTACTGATTACTTTTAGACTAGATTTATTAAACGATTAACAGCTTCAGAGAAGACAAGGTTGTGCCGCTACGCGACACAAAAGTTAAGCTAATGCCTTGACTACAAGGGAGCGTCCATATATGTCTAGGATTTGCGAGGGGAATATCCCCATGGGTGCTGGAGGTTAGAGACCTCCGGTTACTCGATTAGTTTTTTATTTGTTACTATTTCTACTTACGGTTTCACGTATAATATCTTCTGCTGACTTTTCCCAGTCAATATTACGTTTCTCATTGTCCCACCACATTAGAAAAACCATCAATGAATATATTGAGCGAGTTGCCTCGTATGGCCCAATAGGAATTCTGGATTTGTGGGATGATGCATTTCTAAATCTAATCAACTCATTTATTGAAAACAAAACACGATCTGTAAATATCGAAATTTTCGATTTAGGCTTCCCAAGATCATCCACTTTTTTACTAAAATATTTATTATTTGCAATCGTCATTGTTAATAATGAACGAATATTCTCCAATGCTGCAATATCTTTTGAGTCTTCAGACTCTAATGAGTATTTTATTTCATCATATAGGCCTGAAAAGTTTGGCGGTGTTTCTATTTTTTTATCAAACAACGAGTTTACCTTAATAGTAATCTCATCTGTTAGTTGCCCAAGTGTTAAGCCCTTATTCAACTGAGTTCTAAAAAATGTTTCATATACTTGAGTAAGTAAATCTTCAGCAATTAGTCCGATAGCACTAACGCAGTCACTGAAATTTTGTTCTTTAAATTGCTTGATTGATTTATCAAATAGAGGCTTAAGGTGTTCTTGCTTGACGATATATGAATAAGAAATTTCTAATAAATCAAAATATGGTGCAAATACCTCCTCTTCAGGAGAAAATATTGGCATTAATGATGACTTGTTAATTTTTCCTAATATCTGTAAAAATTCATTCAAATTTTTCAGAGGTTTTCCTGACCATGATATCAATAATATATCTTCTTCATTTTGTGGTCTAGATGAGCAGATAACTGCTCCAGTTTTCAGTCTAAACAAGTGATTTGAATAGATAAATGGGTTGAACTCTTTAAACCATATTTCTTTTTTAAAATATTCAAAAGCTGCCATATTGTTTTCTTTAACTTCATCCAACTCGATCAAATCAAGAATCAATTGAATCACTTCATGTACAGAGCTATAAGATTCCGTATTTTCATCAGTAGCCGTGTCATCTGACGCAAGATATGAAAAAATAGTGAACATAAATGAAACACTGTTGCATACTATATCTTTAATCTCTTTTTTCCAGTTTTCATCTACTTTTAGCTTCCTGCTTCTCTTTCCACTTTTTATCTCGATGAAGTCTTTGTCACCTATTTCTTTTAAAATTTCATTCCAAATTGACATGGAAAATTCTGAGTTAGAATTCCATTCTCCACATAAGTGCCAAAGACCAGACGAAAAAGGATCATTCAAGTATGAAGCAATAGATTCTAAATCGCTTTTTTCTATTGCTTCTTTATTAATATTTCTTGAAGAGTTAACTAACTCATGAGATGTCGTGAAGCTACGTTTTAAATTATCCATTTTTTTAATCCTAAAACCTATGAAATTTTAATTGTGAAAATATCGAGTGCTTAAAGTTATAACGACAAGCTAACTAGCGGCGTGCTGGTGCAGTTTCTTGTGTAAATTAATTTGGGACAGTCATAAAAATCTGATTGATATTCAATGATTTTAGAGGCACATTCATTTTAGTGAATTAATTTAGCACCAAAGGGCGAATCTCGCAACGATGTTAAATTGTTGATGCGGAATGTTGCAGAAACCTACGACTTTAAGTATTAGCAAAATCAAAAGGGTCAGAGTTATTGATATGTTACTTGCCAACTAAATAGATCAGTTCTTGTTAATTTTTCATTAGAAAATGTATCTCAAAAGCTCACAATCCAGTACATTCTACAGAGATTCTGTATCTCGCTTTTGCGCGACAGCGACTTAGTAATTAGCTGGTGCCGAAGGTTGTGACAATAAACGGGCAAACTTTATTGTTCCTAAACAACAAATATTAAACAGCTTGCCCTACTGCCCAAGCTGAACTCCAAGCCCATTGGAAATTGTAGCCGCCAAGCCAGCCGCTGACGTCGACGACTTCGCCGATGAAATATAATCCTTCAACATTTTTTGCCATCATGGTTTTTGAGCTAATTTCGTCGGTGTCGATGCCGCCCAATGTCACTTCGGCGGTGCGGTATCCTTCGGTTCCATTTGGTTTTAGTTGCCACTGATGGAAGTAGTTGGCGATAGTGGCGTATTCTTTGTCATTAAACTGGTTTAACGGCTTGTCGGTGAGCTTGTCTAACTCGATTAATCGTTCGATGAGACGTTTAGGGAAATGCTGGCTCAAACACGTTTTAAGGGCTTGCTTAGGATTGTTTTCTCTTGCGCTAGCCCAATCAAAAGGGTCAGAGTTATTGATATATTACTTGCCACCTTAAATAGCTGAGTTATTGTTTATTTATATAAAAAATATATCTAAATAACTCAAAATTCAGTACGCCAAACAGCGATTCTATAACTCGCTTTTGCGCGAAAGCGACTTACTCATTTGCTGAAAACTTACTGTATGCTAGCCAGTTAGCGTAAATTAACGTTTCTTCGGGCAAACTTTATTGTCTCAAATGCCTAGTTTCGGGCCAACTTTATTGGTCATAAACAAATATTAAACAGCCTGCCCTGCTGCCCAAGCTGAGCTCCAAGCCCATTGGAAGTTGTAGCCGCCAAGCCAGCCGCTGACGTCGACGACTTCGCCGATGAAATATAACCCTTCAACATTTTTTGCCATCATGGTTTTTGAACTGATTTCGTCGGTGTCGATGCCGCCCAATGTCACTTCGGCGGTGCGGTAGCCTTCGGTGCCATTTGGTTTTAGTTGCCACTGATGGAAGTAGTTGGCGATAGTGGCGTATTCTTTGTCATTAAACTGGTTTAACGGCTTGTCGGTGAGCTTGTCTAACTCGATTAATCGCTCGATGAGACGTTTAGGGAAATGCTGGCTCAAGCACGTTTTAAGGGCTTGTTTAGGATTGTTTTCTCTGGCGTTAGTGAGCAATGCAGTCAGGTCGCCGTGAGGCAGTAAGTCGATCGTGACCGCTTGACCTGTTTGCCAATATGATGAGATTTGTAGAATGACAGGACCCGAAACACCGCGATGGGTAAATAGCATATCTTCACTAAAGTTGACGCCGCTTTCGCTGGTCACACTCACCGGTAAGCTAATGCCAGATAAACACTCAAAGGCTTCTTTGTCGGTGTTTTGCCATGTGAATGGCACTAGACCAGCGGTGGTTTCTTTGAGCTTTAGGCCAAATTGTTGTGCGACTTTGTAACCAAAAGGCGTTGCGCCAAGTTTTGGCATGGACAGGCCGCCACTTGAAATGACCAATGACTCACAGTGATATTTTCCTTCGCTAGTGGAGAGTGAAAAGCCTTGTTCAAGTTTTTCGATCGCCATGATTTCGGTACGAAGTTGGGTGGTTACATTGGCATTGTTACACTCAGTTTCTAGCATGTTGACGATGTCTTTAGCGCTGTCGTCACAGAACAACTGACCGAGGGTTTTCTCATGATAGGCGATGTTATATTTGTCGACCATCGAGATAAAATCCCATTGGGTATAGCGACTTAGAGCCGACTTAACAAAGTGTTTGTTGCTACATAGAAATGCGCTTGGCTCGATGTTGTAGTTGGTGAAGTTACAACGACCACCACCACTAATTAGGATTTTACGACCGGCTTTTTTGGCATTATCGAGTAGTAATACGTTCTTACCGCGATAGCCAGCAGTTGCTGCGCAGTGTAGGCCTGCGGCGCCTGCGCCAATTATTATTACGTCGTAATTCATCATGTGGTTGTCATCATCGCTATCAAAAAATTCAGGCGCTAGTTTACGCGATTTAGTGGTTAATCGCTAACTGGGTTAATGTCATGATTGTGTTTGATATTTTTTATCGGATGCAATTGGAGGGTATAAACAAGAGCAGCGCAGGTCTGCTCTTGCCTGATCAAGCTTATTCTACTGTTGAACCTGCTTCCATGATGCTGCCTGTACCTTGCGCGGCAAGCACAGCGAAATCTTTGTCGAACATGTACATTGCTGGGCCATCTTCGCCAATTAGGTTTAGCTTGTCGATGATGCCTTTGAACAGTTTTTCTTCTTCGTGTTGCTCTGCAACATACCATTGCAAGAAGTTGAACGTTGAGTAGTCATGAGATGCAAAGGCTTCATGAGCTAGCTCATTGATTTGTTTTGTGATTAAACACTCGTGCTCAAGGATCTGCTCGAATACATCACGTAATGAATCAAACTCATGCGGCGGCGCATCGATAGCACCAAGGATCGGTAGGCCACCGGTTTCTGACACGTAAGTGAATAGACGTTTCATGTGTTCCATTTCTTCGTTGGCGTGACCACGTAAGAATGTGGCGGCACCGTCAAAGCTACGATCTTCACACCATGCGCTCATTTGTAGATAAAGATTTGACGAGTAGAACTCAAGGTTGATTTGTAAGTTGAGTTTTTCAATCATTGTTGCTGATAACATGATGGTCCTTTGGCATAAGTAGATATTGGCGCAGATGATCGCTTAAAATAGCCCCAACGTCAATTGCTATTATGGATTAGTGTGACATAAGTTATTGTTTTTACTGCTATTAATAATGGTTTGCATTTGCGTTATAACCATTGTTAAATCAATAAGTTATTGAGTGTAGATATAAAACAATAACTTAGCTTGTTAAGATCCCAATTCATTCAGAACTGGTGTGATCTTGGGTGATTAACCACTGCCCTGATATTTTTTCAAACGTGAGGCTAAATAGACCATTTGGGGTATCTTTCTCTCGTTGCAGGTGCCAGCGGCCAAAGACGATAGCGTGTTGTTGGGCTATTAGATTAATGTCGATAATATCAAAGGCGAGTTGACCCATGGTGGCGCGATCCGGATAGTTCTTTTGATAGTTAGCTAAGGTGGTTTTCCAGCCAAAGCGAAAGCTATTGCCAGAGGCAAAGCGCAGTTTTTCACTTTGCCAATAGCCTTGCATAAATTGCTCTAAATTACCGTCATTCCAGGCTTTTTGTTGTTGAGACAGAACGTGGCGAATTTGTGATTCGCTGGTCAGGGACTCTGCATGGACGATGGTATTAGCACTTAAAAAGCAAAGTACGATCAAGCCACTGAATATTTTGTTCATTGATTCATTCCTATTGAGACAGCTTATTAAAATCGCTACCGGTTGGGTTCTGGTAAGCACGCAGTTGGAATTCAGGTAATACCGCGTAGATATGGTCGAATATATCCGCTTGAATCGATTCATAACTGCCCCAGCGAATGTCGTTACAGAAGAAATATAATTCGATTGGCAGGCCATGTTGGTCAGCAGGTAGTTGGCGCACAATGACGGTCATATCCTGATGAACATTAGGGTGATGTTTAAGGTAAAACTCAAGGTAAGTGCGGAATGTACCAACGTTCGTGAGTTTACGGCCATTGGCGGTTATATCGAGATCGCGACTGCCGAGTTGTTGATTCTCGCTGTCGAGTTGTTGCTGTTTGGCGTTTAAGTATTCGTTGATGCTGTCGATCTTGGTTAAGTGGTCTAGCATCGGTCGGTCAAGAAAACGAATGCTATTAACGTCTACACGAATCGAACGCTTAACGCGGCGACCGCCAGCTTGCTCCATGCCGCGCCAGTTTTTAAAGGAATCACTGATCAGCGCGTAGGCCGGGATCATGGTAATTGTTTTATCCCAATTTTGTACCTGAACCGTGGTCAGTGCGACTTCGAGCACTTCGCCATCGGCTCCGTATTTTGGCATTTCTATCCAGTCACCGCGAGTCACCATATTGTTGGCCGCCAGTTGTACTCCAGCAACAAAGCCTAAGATGGTATCTTTAAATATTAATAAGATAACGGCGGTCATTGCACCTAAACCGCTGAGGAAGTAGATTGGGGACTTGCCAAGTAGCGCTGAAATAGATAACACCGCGACAATTAAGAATACAAATAGCTTGATCAGTTGGTTGATACTTTTGATCGGTAAATTTTTGTTAATCCCGCGTTGACGGCCTAAGTCGAGCAGGACATCGAGTAGCGAGAAGATAAACGTTGCCATTTTTATTAAAATAGCGATGTTGCAGAGCGTATCCACCATTTCGCCGATGGCTGGGTAGTTACTTAGTGCGATTGGACTAAGCAAGGAGATGATGATTAAAGGCACTATCGCGGCAATTTTATCTAGTGCGTGATGATCAACTAGCGATTGCAGGGTATTCGGGGCTGTTTTTCCTAATACTTTGCTTAACAGGTTCAGCAAGATACGGCGATTTACTTTATCAATCACTAGGCTGATAAATAACATCACGCCAACGAGTATTAATGAGTCTAGCCAAGGGTATTGGGTGATTGGTTGGTATTGCGCAAGCAGTTGATTGATGTATTCGGTCACGATGTGTCTCGTCCTTTAGTTAATCTTCCCCTAAGTGACTTAGGTGTATGACAAGAATAGAATATTTTTCACTGCTTTGCCATATCCGCGCAAAATTGAGCGAGTTTTGTAAAGTAGCATAGCGCCTGCTCGTAAGTGTTTGACGCTATGAGTGACTAGCAGGCGATGGCGCGATTAATAAGCTGACTAGCGTGGGATAAAATGCAGATGGAAATCGGCGGAGCTTAGCCTTCAATCGCTTGGCTAACGGCTTGGCATAGTTGTTCGATTGCTTCGCTACTGGCCTCTATTGACGATGTGTTAGTCAGTAGTTGATGGCTAATGTTAAGGGCTGATAATAACGCAATGTTAAGTAAACTTAACGTTGGTTTTTGTGCTTGAACCTTGAGCATTTGCTTATTGAGAATATCAGCCGACTCTAACAGCGCGCCAGCCTGACCTGGCGGGCAAGCGACTGTTAGTGACTTTTCGAGCAGGGTGATAGTAAGCTCTTGGCTCATTACGCGTCTTGCTCCAGGCGACCAACAATTTCGTTAATCTTACTTAGGGTGCTAGCGTGTTGCTCTTCTTGCTCTAATGCTTCAAGTTGCATTGTTTCACTGTCATCTTCAAGCTGCTTTACTTGGCTAGCAAGTTCTTCATTTTGTGAGTTAAGGCGAGTAACATCGGCGTTTAGCGCGGTGTTTTTTTCGATAAGTTGTTCAATAAGCTGTTCTAATTTTGGTAAGGCTGTATTTAGCATCATCTGTTCCGTGAAAGCGATAAAATTCGCAAAAAAAGTATAGGCAAGTTAATTTAATCAAAATATAGCCTAAAAGCCAGTAACCAAGGCTATTTTTCTCCATTTTTAGTTATTTTTATGATCGAACAGACAGGCTAAGCCCTTTTCGAGTTTATCGGGCGCCATGCCTGCAAATCCTAAGCGAATAAATCGGTCAGTGTCATGCGCGCTGTTGAGCATGAAATGATGCTCAAATTGGACAAATGCATCGTTTAGTTTTGCGCGTTGGGCAAACTGTTTGGCGCTGTGATTTAGTTCGACCCATACCGCCATGCCGCCATCTGGAGGGGTGAAGGATTTGAGCTTGTTTTGCTGTTGATATTGACTGAGCTGATCAATCATATAATCGCGTCGTTGTTGGTATATTTTGGTGACTTTTCGTAGATAACGTTCGAAATTGCCACTGGCCATCCAGCGCGCAATGGCGTTTTGAGTGATCACATTAACCTTGTGATTGATGATGGTTTTGTAGCTAATGATCGCGTCCCGTAGTGGCGCGTCAACTGCCATAAAGCCGATCCTGGCTCCCGGAAACATTACTTTAGAAAATGTTGAAAGGTAAATGACTAATCCTTGCGGATCATCGCTAGCCATAGGGGCTAAAGGTTGGCAGCGATAATGAAATTCATGGTCATAATCGTCTTCGATAATCGCTATTTTATGTTGTTGTGCAATGCGATAAATGGCTTGGCGACGAGTGACTGATAATGTCACCGTAGTGGGGTATTGATGCAGTGGTGTTAAATACAATAATTTTATTGATGTGCCTTTTTTCTGCTGAGTAGCCACTGCTTGGGCGAAGGATTCAGGAATGATGCCACCATCATCCTGTGCAATAGCGATCAAGTTAGCACCTGCGTTGCTAAAAGTATTCCAAGCTGGTCGATATCCTAACGCTTCTACCGCGACACTATCACCAGACGCTAATAGGATTTGTGCCAAGGTATAGAGTGCTTCTTGTGAGCCATTTGTGATGACAATTTCTCGGTCTTGTAAGGATCTAGCTTTGCGTAAGTAAATACTAATCTGTTCGATTAAGGGGGGGAATCCTGCATTGTCGCCGTAGTTTAGGCTAACTAAGTCCGGCTGATTAAGCGCTTCATTGAGATGAGACTTAAACTCAGCAAAAGGAAACAGGCTGGTGTCTGGTGTGCCTCCTGCAAAGTTGAAGCGATAGTTTGCTGCCTGTTCTTGCGTCACTGGATGAAGGGTTTTAGTAAATTGCCAGTCAAATGATGAATTACTGACGCTACCGTCTGCTCTAATGACCTTTGAGCTGGCTATTGGTAAAACATCAGCGACAAAATAACCGCTGCGTTGCAGGCTATATATCCAGCCTTCGGCGATAAGTTCGTTGTAGGCCGCCATGATCGTATGTCGATTACTGGTGAGCTGCTGGGCGAGTTCTCTGGCTGCCGGTAATTGTTCGCCCGGCGCTAACAACCCTTGATTGATGGCTAGACGCAACGCCGTGCTTATTTTTAGGTATTTAGCTTTTTTTGGGGGTTGCTGATTGATTAGTTGAGTAAAATTTATTTGTTTCACTGGTCTAGTCACTTTATTTATTCTGGTTGTTATCAATATACCAAATGTTTGGGATATTACACCCTACAAATAACTAGGGAATAGACCATGCTGACGATTAACAACGTATCTCCATTGAGCTCCGATAAGGTGCAGCTCGTGCCATTAACCTCTGAGCATTGCCAAGATTTTTATCAGGCAGGAGCTCACCCATCGTTATGGCGTTGGGTGACGCCAAATCAATGTATAGATCTTGTCACTGCCACCCGTTGGGTTAAGGAAAGTTTGGAAAAAGTGGCTCTAGGTGAACACATTGTTTTTGTCATTATCGATTGCGAGAGTGGCAAAGTCGTTGGTAGTACACGCTATTGTTCAATCGATCATCAAAATAGAGGTATTGAGATAGGTTTTACGTTTATTTCACCACTATTTCAGCGTTCTCATATTAATAGTCATGCCAAATATTTGCTGCTTCGTCATGCGTTTGAATGCTTTGGCGCGATTCGTGTCCAGTTTAAAACTCATGAGAACAATCAGAAATCTCGTAACGCCATATCGCGTCTAGGCGCGACGTTTGAGGGGGTTATTCGGCATCAGCGTATCTTAGATGATGGCAGCTTTCGCAATACGGCGCAGTTTAGTATTACTG
>Ga0209291_1001951_pt1 | contig 17513 bp, 17 predicted proteins | sample GOMGulsemesocosm_FD_184633 | JGI IMG/M metagenome (GOLD analysis project Ga0209291, IMG submission 184633) | Methane-oxidizing microbial communities from mesocosms in the Gulf of Mexico - GOM9B Gulf of Mexico (SPAdes) (version 2) | ecosystem: Environmental > Aquatic > Marine > Cold seeps...
GCCTCAGGTGGAGCGTCCGTAACTAAGTAGACAGAAATCCCAAACCAGTTCAACGAATAGAAGCCGCGTATACTACTGACTTGATAGAGAGATAGCTAGTGCATATATGAATTAAGTTATTATTTTATGAGAAAAACTGCCTGTTAGCGGTTAGCGGTTAGCGGTTAGCGGTTAGCGGTTAGCGGTTAGCTCATTATTCACAACAACCCCCGCTCAGCAAATGACACGGGAGCCGAACTGCCAATAATGATGTGATCTATCACATTAACTTCTATTAATGCCAAGGCGTTAGTGAGTCGCTCTGTAATTTGTCGGTCTGCCATTGAAGGTTCAGCAATACCCGATGGGTGATTATGCGCAAGAATAATCGCAGCTGCATTATAAGAAAGTGCTGTTTTCACCACTTCTCTTGGGTGCACTTGAGCACTGGAAATACTGCCTTGGAACAATATTTCAAAACCTAGCACACAATGTTTATTGTCTAACAAAAGACAGGCAAACACCTCGCGTTTTAAATGACGTAGCTGGCTAATTAAGTACTCGCTCACAGAACCTGGATTATCCATCACACTGCCCTGCTCCAGCTCTTGCGCTAAGTGTCTGCGGTTCATTTCAAGCACCGCTTGTAACTGTGTAAATTTAGCAGGTCCTAGACCTTTTGCTGAACAAAAAGATGACTGATTGGCTTCAAGTAATTGGCGCAAACCACCAAAGCTTTGTAATAAATTTCTAGCGAGTTCAACAGCACTGCAACCATGTACACCTGTTCGTAGAAAAATCGCCAGTAATTCAGCATCAGATAAACTTGCAGCGCCCTGCATTAATAGTTTTTCACGCGGGCGCTCGTTGACCGGCCAATCTGTAATCGCCATACACACTCCTTTTACTTGATAACCCCTGCATAGCAGGGTGCCGCAAAAAGTAGCGAGCGAAGACAAGACAAGGAAAAAATCTGCGAGATAGCGGAGTTTACTGGAGTAAATGAGCATATTGAGCAGCTTTTTGACGCCGTATTGTCGAGCGCAGTAGTTTTGCGACACCCTCATAGTAGCGCGACTCTTAATTGGAATGGACTGAATAGGCTTTTTTCGCACAGTCTAAAGGCTCCCTCTATTATGAAATATTTCATTATTTTTCAGTTGTGACTTCGAAAAAAGCGAACATAATGTTATCTTAGCCACACGTTTATTCGCATTGATATTTAAGGCCTGAAGGGTATGCAACGACTTACCAACAAAAGAATTATTCTTGGAATTACCGGCGGAATTGCCGCTTACAAAAGCGCAGAGTTAACCCGCTTGTATAAAAATGCAGGAGCGGATGTTCGCATCGTCATGACTGACGCCGCCACTGCTTTTATTACCCCACTGACATTACAAGCACTGTCAGGTAACCCTGTACATACCTCTTTATTAGACCCGCAAGCAGAAGCGGGTATGGGGCATATTGAGTTGGCGAGATGGGCAGATATTATCGTTATCGCACCGGCAACCGCGGATTTCATCGCCCGTTTGGAAAGCGGCATGGCCAACGATTTACTCACCACACTTTGCCTGGCCAGTAATGCCCCACAAATGCTTGCTCCGGCTATGAACCAAGCGATGTGGCGCTCGATACACACGCAAAAAAATATCGAAAGCCTGCAAAACAGAAACATGACATTCTGGGGCCCTGATAGTGGCGAACAAGCCTGTGGCGATGTAGGCCCTGGGCGTATGATTGAGCCACAAGCTATTGCTGAACGCACAGCAAAATGCTTTAGCAACCTGTTGCTATCTGGAAAAACGGTACACATTACAGCTGGGCCAACGCGTGAAGCGATTGACCCAGTACGCTTCATCTCAAATCACAGCTCTGGCAAGATGGGTTATGCCATCGCCCAAGCTGCGATTGAAGCGGGCGCTAAGGTAAAGCTTATCAGTGGGCCGGTTAATTTAGTCTGCCCTGAGCGGGTTGATTGCGTGCAAATTGAAAGCGCACAACAAATGCTAGATGCCGTTTTAAATGATATAGACCAATGCGATATTTTTATCGGCTGCGCCGCGGTTGCCGATTTTAGGCCCGCTACTTTTGCTGACAATAAACTCAAAAAAGGCAGTGGCGATACAATGACACTGGAGATGGTCAAAAACCCTGACATCATCGCTAGCGTTGCCAAGCGTAAAGACAAACCTTTTACCGTCGGTTTTGCCGCTGAAACACAAAATTTATTGGAATATGCACAAGCCAAACTGAAACGTAAAAATCTCGATTTGATTGCGGCCAATGATGTTGCAAATACTGATATAGGTTTTAACGCAGATTCCAACGCTTTGACGCTGATCAGCGCTGAAAAACAAGTTAACTTAAGCAAAACGAGCAAAAGCAAACTAGCTCAGCAGCTCATTGAGCACATAGCGCAATTAATGTCTAAACCATTATAAATTAGCACTCATTCACCATTAAATTTTGCAGAGTATAGACTCTCTGCCTTTATATAAGATATTTTTGACATGAATAAACTACAAGTAAAGATTTTAGATTCACGCATTGGCAAGCAATTTCCACTGCCAGAGTACGCCACACCAGGTTCCGCAGGCCTTGACTTACGTGCCTGCTTAGATGAAGCGCTAACTGTTGCTCCTGGTGAGACACATTTAATCCCAACAGGTATGGCGATTCATATCGCAGATCCGGCATTGTGCGCCATGATTTTGCCGCGCTCAGGTCTTGGTCATAAACACGGTATTGTATTGGGTAATTTGGTCGGTTTGATTGATTCGGATTATCAAGGGCAGTTATTTGTTTCTGTCTGGAACCGTGGTGATACCACGTTTACCATGGAGCCAGGTGAGCGTATGGCACAACTCGTATTAGTACCTGTCGTACAAGCGCAATTTGATATCGTTGATGAGTTTGGCTCCTCCGACAGAGGCGAAGGCGGATTTGGCTCTTCCGGGCGCTCTTAATATGGCTTCTCCAAAAACGCCTATGTCGTACAAGTTAAAAAAGCTAGATGATAATATTTTTCGCGCTTATGATATTCGCGGTATCGTCGGCAGTGCCTTAAATGATGAAACGGTTTATCACTTGGGCCGTGCTTTCGCGACTCAGGCAAAATCGCAAGATGTTACCTCTGTTTGCATCGCCGCTGATGGTCGTATTTCAAGCCCTCATTTAAAAAACCTACTGATAGAAGGGTTACTTGATGGCGGCCTGAATGTTGAAGATGTCGGCTTTGTTGCCACTCCTGTTTTATATTACGCCGTTGAAAAAAGCGCTGCTAAGAGTGGCATCATGATCACGGGAAGCCATAATCCAAAAGATTATAATGGCTTTAAAATGGTGATGGCTGGTAATACATTAGCGCTTGATGAAATTACCCAACTTAAAACGCTGATGATTTCACAAGCTTACTCTGAAGATGAAGGCGAAGCGCAAATACTCGATGTACGTGGCGCTTACATGCACCAAATCGTCAGTGATATAAAACTGACCCGCCCACTTAAAGTTGTGGTTGATTGTGGTAATGGTATTGCCGGAGAAATGAACCCTGGTCTCATTAAAGCCTTAGGCTGCGAGGTGACCCCGCTTTACTGTGAGGTGGATGGCAACTTCCCCAACCACCATCCTGATCCTGGTAAACTTGAAAATTTACAAGACTGTATAAGCGCAGTAAAAGCGCAAAAAGCGGATATAGGTTTAGCCTTTGATGGCGATGGTGATCGTGTCGGTGTCGTCACACCTAAAGGCAACATGATTTACACCGACCGTCTAATGATGCTGTTCGCAAAAGACTTACTTGCACGAAACCCATGCGCTGAAATTATTTACGATGTTAAATGCTCAAGGCTGTTACACCAAGTTATCAAAGATAATGGCGGTAAAGGCACTATGAGCCAAACCGGCCACTCTCTGATGAAACGCAAGATGCGTGAAACAGGTGCGTTGCTAGGGGGTGAAGTCAGCGGCCATGTTTACTTTAAAGAGCGCTGGTTTGGTTTTGATGATGGTCTTTACACTGCTGCACGTTTACTCGAAATTTTGTCAGCCTCCGATTTAGATTTGGACCAACTATTTGAGCAGTTCCCAGAAGAGCTAAGCACCCCTGAAATCAACATCGCGGTCAGCGATGATACAAAATTTAATATTATCGAAAAGATGCAAGCGGCCGATTACCCAGGTGGCGAAAAAAACACCATTGATGGCGTGCGTGTCGACTACCAAGATGGCTGGGGGTTAGTGCGTGCATCTAACACAACACCTATGTTAGTACTGAGATTTGAAGCTGCTACAGCTGTGGCGCTGGCCCGCATAGAGCAAGAATTTAGTGCGAAATTACACAGTATCGACCCTAATTTAAGCATTACTTACTAAATATATTTACGCACTTAATAAGAGCGTTAGGATAAAGGAAAATGATTGCTATGCCGTTAACTCGCAAGCAGGCGATGAACACCGCTGAAGTTTTAAGCACCGCCGTACCGTACATCCAACAATTTGCCGGTAAAACCATCGTCATTAAATATGGCGGCAACGCGATGACCGATGAAAAGCTTAAACAGAGCTTTGCCCGTGATATCGTCATGATGAAACTTATCGGCCTTAACCCTATTGTGGTACACGGCGGCGGACCGCAGATCGGCAGTTTGCTTGAGCAGCTCAATATTGAATCACATTTCATCAACGGTATGCGCGTCACTGACTCTAAAACCATGGATGTTGTTGAGATGGTACTTGGCGGCATGGTCAACAAAGAAATCGTCGGGCTAATCAATAAAAATGGTGGCAAGGCGATTGGTCTCACCGGTAAAGACGGCAATTTATTGAAAGCGACTAAGCTTAAAGTAAAGCGCAAATCGCCTGAAATGGCGACCTCTGAAATTATCGATATCGGTCATGTTGGCGAAGTACAAAGCGTCAATGATGAGCTTTTAAACATGCTCACCAACTCCGATTACATCCCTGTAATCGCCCCTATCGGCGTAGATAAGGATGGCACTTCCTATAATATTAATGCCGATTTGGTGGCGGGTACTGTCGCAGAGGTGATGCAAGCTGAAAAACTTATTTTACTGACAAACATTGCCGGTTTGATGAACAAAGAAGGCGTCGTTCTTACAGGCTTAAGCACCTCTCAGGTCGATGACTTAATCGAAGACGGTACGATTCATGGTGGCATGCTACCAAAAATTGGCTGCGCGTTAAGTGCCGTAAAATCCGGTGTCAATAGTGCACATATTATTGACGGTCGTGTTGAGCACTCTTGCCTATTAGAGATATTCACTGACGAAGGTGTCGGCACGCTGATCACCAACGAAGAAAACCCAGATATCGCTTAACTGACCGGATAAATAATAAAAATGACACAAACAGTGAAAACATCAAGACGCGAGCAAATTCTACAGTGCTTAGTGGCGATGTTAGAAAATGATCCCGGCGCTCGTATTACAACAGCGGCGCTTGCCAAAATGGTCGGTGTATCAGAAGCAGCACTCTATCGACACTTCCCAAGCAAAGCTAAAATGTTTGAGGCATTGATCGATTTTATCGAAGAGACAGTCTTCTCTCGCACCAATATGATTACCAAGTCTGAATCGCCATCGGTGAGACAGTGTGAACAAATACTGACACTGGTACTCACTTTTGTGGAGAGAAACCCAGGCATGGCACGCATACTGACAGGTGATGCGTTAGCGGGTGAATCAGAGCGCCTAAGAGCAAGCATTAACCAGTTTTTTCAGCGCCTGGAAACTCAACTTAAGCAAGTATTGCGCGAGGCAGAACTCAAAGAGGGACTGCGCACTCAAACCACCGCCAGTGCTACTGCCAACTTAATGATCGCCACTGTGGAAGGTCGCATTCGCCAGTTTGTGCGCAGTGATTTCAAGATCAAGCCTACCGAGCAATGGGAAAACCAATGGCCATGTTTAGCCATGGGTTTATTTAGGGATTGAGCAAAATCAATAGCTATTGTGATGCAATAGCTATTGCCTGTAAACGCTATCAAAAAAAGACTCTAATAAATAAAATTCATTTTAAATTAACCTAATAATAGCTACAATTAGTGACATTCAATAGAGTTATGGAATATTTATGCTTAAGTTGATCCTCACTTCTGTATTGTTAATTTTGACGTTTCAGTTCGCTCATGCAAAATCACTGGCTTGGAGCGTATCTGAACTGTCTGGTAAAGTAACGATCAGTACAGCCGGAGGCCTTGAAAAACAAATTACACTAAAGGATAAATTCAAACCTAAGCAAAGAATAACAACCAGTGAATCTGGTACTATTTCTTTAGTAAGAGGAAAGCAGGCTATTATACTTTCAAGTAATAGCCAAATAGAAATACCTAGTGATAAAGAAGCAAACAATCAACATTCCACTACCTTTTTCCAAACTTTAGGTAATATAATTTTTTCGGCAAATAAAACGACTACACGACAATTTAAAGTTCAAACGCCTTTTGCTGCCGCTATTGTCAAAGGAACAACCTTCGCAATCCGTGTTTCTAAATCAGACTATAACATCCAAGTTTTTGAAGGGAGTGTAGCCCTTAAAGGACACAACAGACATGAAACTCAAATCCTACCACGAGGGACTAGAGCTAACGTTTTATACACTATATCTAAAGAGATTAAGATAAATAAAGATAATAACCAGCAAGCTAACAACCCACATCTTGGTAATGATACCAAAAAAATTAAAGAGCATTACTCCAAGCAATTAACTAAGACCCAAAAGAGTAATTCGTCTACAAATAACAATACTATGACGCCTGCTAGAAAAGAAAATAAAGATAACCTTAATAGATCAAACTCGAGCAGTAATAGTCACTCAAATTCGTCTAATTCAAGCAGTAACGGTAGCTCTAACTCTTCCAACTCGAGCAGTAACAGTAGCTCTAACTCTTCCAACTCGAGCAGTAACAGTAGCTCTAATTCATCAAACTCGAGCAGTAACAGTAGCTCTAATTCATCAAACTCGAGCAGTAACAGTAGCTCTAATTCATCAAACTCGAGCAGTAACAGCAGCACTAATTCAAAAAACAAATCAAAGTCGAATTAGCCTAGCAGATAACACTCGTTGCGATACCTCTTCCCTACTAATCAGTATTGCCGACGCTGAGCATCAAGCAGATTTCAGAGTCTCTCTTTACTTGTAGCCAATTTTTCAATGATTTTTTCTATTGGTTGAGGTTTCGAATAAAAGAAGCCCTGACCCAATTCACACCCCATATCTCTCAATATATGCATTGATTCAATATGTTCTATGCCTTCCACTAACACCTGTTTATTAGCAGAAAGACCAAGAGAAATGATTGAATTTAATAACGCTTTATCTTGTTCAGAAGTGGTTATGTGAGCTGCAAAACTACGATCTACTTTTAATTTATCAAAAGGAAGTTTTGTTAAGTACTGTAAGCTTGAGTACCCCGTTCCAAAATCATCCATTGCTATGCTGATGCCCATATTATGAATGTCTTTGAGTTTTTCGCTCACCAGTTCAAAGTCATGCATCATCATACTTTCAGTAATTTCTAGTTCTAATCGATGCGCACTTAATTGATTTTGTTTTAAATACTTCGCACACAAATTAGGCATGTCAGAATTGGTGAATTGTGAAGCAGAAACATTAACAGCAACTTTTACATCATCAGGTAATCGGCGCGCATCTTTACATCCTAAAGCAATAACAAGTTCACCAATTTCATCAATAATGTCAAACTCTTCAGCAATTGGAATAAACTCATTAGGATATCGAAGCCCTTTATACGGATCATTCCATCTGATCAGCGCTTCAACCCCTGACACCCTATCATCTCTTAAATCATGTTGAGTTTGATAATAGAGCACGAACTCTTGGTTTTTAATCCCCCTTAATATCTCATTTTTTAGCAGCGCTTTACTCTTTAGTGTATTCACAAATCCACTATCGTATACTAGGTAGTCGATCTTGTTATTCAACTTCACGTAATCAAGTGTTTGAACTGCGTTATCTACAATGCTCTCCATGTTACTGGCGCACTGGGAAGTATCTGACATAGATAACGATACAGACATGAGTAATTGCTGTCCCTGCATCTCTATTACCTTGGAAAACAACAGATATATTTCCTGCAAATAGGCTTGCTTTTCTGTATCAGAAAGGGCCTGATCTACATTATAAACCACCGCAAAAACACGATTAGAAAACCTAAAAACACGCGCTTTATCACTCAAATAATTCCTCAATAACAATGCAATCTGACATATAACATTGTCACCAAAAACTGACCCATATATCGAGTTAATCTCTTTTAATGTATCCAAATTTATTAATATAAGCAGGCAATGTCGCTGCGGATAATCAGTGCAAATCTCACTCACATATCGAGCCAGACTACTTCTATTGGCGATTTTTGTCAGTGGATCGTTATTTTTAAGATCTATTAGCTCTATTTCTGACTGGCGATTTTGCGAAATAATACGCATTTTCTCAGTCATATCGGTGATGGTAATATTAAATATTTGTTGGCGTTTATCGCCAATCCCAAGTAAGTGGGATTGCTCAAACATGGTCTTACTCACCAATAATTCGATATAAAACTCATCTCCTACGATATTCACAAAAGGCAGTTCAATATAATCTGTTAATTGGTATTCAGCCTTATCTGGATTTTGCAACTTTTCAACCAAAGGTTCGCATTGTTGCAAGTACCCAAATACTTTTTCTCCAAGCTCTATAGCAGTATCATTGATATGCAACATTTTCTTTGCACGATCATTGGCAACTTTAATCCGCCCTTTATCATCGGTAATCACAATAGCATTTGAGCTGTTTTTGATCATTTGATTAATCAAAGCGCTCTGATAATTATTCCGATTTTTTTCTTTAAACAGCACTAACGTTTTATGTTGGATGATGAGCAACAACTGCCATAAAAGAGAGAGTGTTACCGTGATATTGAGTAATGCAGTCGGTAATATTACTTTCCATTGATTGTGTAATAAATCGCCCAAAAAAGAGATTATTAGATATAGGCAAACGTGAAAACTGAGTATAGAAAGAATCTTAGCTCTATTTAGCAGCAACGAACTCACACACAGTAAAGTTATTGCAATAAATAGAATGAAATTTGGATGCAATTCAACAAAATGCTGTTCGGCAATTAGTGATTCGTAACCCAAAGCATGGATAACCACTCCGGGTAATCGTCCATATTTAGGGACAGCGAACTGATCACCTAATTCAATGGCACTAGCCCCCACTAAAAGCTTTTTACCACGAAGCTTTTGCACATCGAAATTTCCGAGCACAATATCTTTAAATGAGACTCTTTCAATTGTGTGAGGATCCAATGAATAGTCTATCAATACATCTTGAGCATCGCTCTTTACGCCAGCTAACAACCCACCCAGACTAAAACGCTGATTATCAGCCACAGCTGCATAATATAAAACTAATCCAGAGGGTTCTAAGAGCGCATTAGCATTAGCAAGCAGTGCATGTTTAGAGAATAATTCAATAGGCACGTTTTCAACAAAGGCTTGTTGCTCCCTGCGCGTAATAATTGAAGCCAAAACAACAGGGAAGCTGGTATTTGATAACTGTTCAGAAAATAATAAATCCTGATCTACAAAGGACACAGAACTAAAGTCGATATCAAAAGCAACCATTTCAGGTTGCACGGGTTTAAGTTGTTGCAAAAAGCGCGCGTACACTCCACGTGGCCAAGGCCACTGGTTAAAGTGCTTTATGCTTTTTTCATCAATTTCAATCAGCACTAACTCCCCACTCACTGGAGTCTGTTTTTTTTCAAATTTATCGATTAAATTTGATTGATCATAATCAGTAAGGTCGATCAACAGATGGCAGCAAATAACCATTACAGTTAATACAATGATGGAAGCCGTTTTATAGGTGCGACTGAGCTTACTCATTCTCTCTCGATGCATAGATTTATGTAACATTAATATAGCAGATTCTGATAGTTTTTATCGACACATCAGAGTGTTAAAATTATAGCCTCTATTTTAATTTTCATTTATATATTCCATTTTGTCTTCAGCGACTAAACAATTAATTTTTTAACCGGTGTATTATCGTCATTCCAATTTTTATGGCGTTCCACTTTATGCGCTTCCTGAAAGAATACACGACATCTAACCACTTGCATTTCTACCCTTACACTCTATAAAATCGAGTTCCTACACTTTTCAAATCCCCCTAAATAACAAACGCTGGCGGTAGAAGGCCTATACGATTAGTTAAAGGAACTTAAATGTCTCTTACCATGGAGGGACATTTTTACTTGCCGGTAGTGGGATTGTTGCATTTTTAAAATTTCAGGAAAAAGCCTACTTTTGGCGATAATGACTGCTAGCTGTTTTCTTTCTGGGATATATTTTGGGACACAAGAGCTCATCAAATTAAATGTTCAACGATATTTACTCACGATAATAGATCAACCTAAAATTGGCAGTTAAGTGTTTCATACTTAAACCGAGCTATTATTTTTCTTTTACTTTATTGTACCCAGTGCATTCACTCAGAGAGTAAATACACTGCATCACTTTAGGTTTGTTAAATCGTATCGTTACGTCGTTATGCTTTATTGTTGAGGATAAGTTATAAAGGGAACAAGCATTTTCTAAAGATGTATTAGAGACGATATCATCAAAAGATGTTAGCTAATCAGGCCGCGTTACAATGCGATATTTCTACGTCTAAAATGACGCCCAATTACCGATTTAGGATCAAAGCCAACACATTTTCTAATGTCTAAGCCTGATTGGTAGATAAATACGAGAAAATTGAGAACGGTTAAATTACTTCACTAATGTATCAACTCTCAGAATAAGCTGACCCAGCCCATTGAATCGGCATATTTCACTAGCATCGCAAAGCACATAAACACTACTATCGCTTTTATATGCTTTGGATTAATCGAAAAAAGACAGTGTGATCCCAACCATGCGCCAATTACTTGGCCAAACATCATCAATATACCGACAGTCCAAACGACCTGTCCTGCCATGACAAAAACAATCAATGAGGCAATGTTGGTTGCAAAATTTAATGGCTTAGCTTCTGCAGTTGCTGCAATCAAGCCCATCCCTTTACCGGTGACGCCCGCAAGAGCAAAAAAAGAGCCGGTGCCTGGCCCAAACATTCCATCATAACCCCCAATCAATGGCACAACGCCTTTAGCATAAGCTTTATTTGAAAGCTTAGCTACGCGCTGCTCTTCAGCGGGCGTCGGCGAGAATAAAAAATACACTCCGATGACTAACAACACTAACGGAATAATAAACGACAGTACTTTCGTATCGATGAATTGCACAATGACAGTGCCAACCACAGCCCCTATAAATGCCCAGAGCATCAAGAATTTCACACTCTGCCAAGAGACTCGCTTAGATTTAACCATCATAAGAGTCGCTGTGGCGGTGCCCATTGTCCCTTGCAGCTTATTGGTCCCTAAGGCCTGTAACGGCGGTATACCACTCATAATCAATGCGGGAAGCACGATCAAGCCACCGCCTCCAGCCAAAGTATCAATAAGACCTGCAGCAATAGCGATTAAAAATAAAAAGGCGAATATTTCAAATGATATTAAATCGGGGGAAAGGCTTAATAATTCCAAGAGCTTATCATCTCATAAAATAAAAAAAATCATTCTAGGCGGATTGCGTGGAAAATAAAAGCGCTATATTTTTTGCCAAATATAGGTATCTGTATAGGGGGCCTTAACTGAACGGATAAATTTTATCAATTGCAGCTGATTACTGACATCATTAAACTCATCATCCAGTAAACAAAATCGTTTATTAAAGCCCTGCTCAAGATGCTGGCGCTGATTAAAAGTAGAGATCACTAAACGTCCATTTTCAGACAGCTTTTCACTCAGTTTAAGTATCAGATCAACACTAGGTTTGTAGCGATAAATACAAATATTATTAAAATAAGATAACTGATTTAAATCACTGCTATCTAGATCTAAACACAAAGTCTGTAAGTGAATTGCGGTGTCATTTGCAAACTTTTTTAAGTTAGCAAGCCCCACATCTGAAATATCTAACGCTGTCACTTGAAATCGAGCAGATTGCGCCAAAAGCAGCGCCACTGCACCTTCGCCGCTAGCAACATCCAGTATAGATCCAGAAAGAAGATAAGGTATTGCAACAGGTAGCGCTGCGGGAGGGTTTGGAAATACACGCTCTGCAAGCGCATAGCGGGTATTCCATTTTTTCAAATCTGCGCTTGCCATAACTTCCACTACATAATTGGGTTTATGCCAAGCTTAGGAGACTAGCTTAATAACGCTTTCTAAGCGTTGAACCTCTGGCATCAAGATTTGCCAGTATAGACTTCATCTCATCAGATTGCTCTTGAATCTGCTTTGATTTTTTAGCCGCTCGCTCTTGTTTCTCTAGTGCAATCGCCTCTTTTATACGTTTCTCTTTAATCGCAGAACCTGTGCGACCTGTCGCCAGTTTTAATTTCACTTTAGGATCGGCGCTTTCAGTGTGAGATAAGTTTGATCTTGTTTTAGCAGTGGCTTGCACAGCGCTCAAAGCGCGCGGTTCTACTACTGTTTTAACCACACTCTGAGTGCTAGTCTCTTTTTTAACAGCAACTTTAGGCTCAGCTTTTACTTTTGGCACTGCTCCCTCACTAGTAGGATAGACAGCAGTACGCGGCATCGATGTTTTGGTGCCTTTTAGGCTAATGCCATCAAACTGAGTCATCGCTTCTGCAAATAATTCGGCAAGCTCTTCCCTTGTCTCGGCAAAATCATATTCTTCAATAGTGAAGCAAACAACACCATACTTGCGCATTTCACTGTAAAGTGGTGCTTCAATCGGTAGATCTTTAGCCAGTTGGTACACAGCCCAACGTTCGTCAATACTGTCCTTAGTAGTGCCTACATATACGTTATCTGTTCGGGTATTCTTTATGGTAAAAACGATCAAAATATTTCTCTTATTACTAAAACCTAAATCGATGACTTCACTGTACCGCATAGAGCAAGCTCTTGATTCCACAGTGGTTAGAAAAATACCCACTGAACCTAAAGATGCAGCTAATATTTTCTATTTCACCGTTAAACCAATATCTTACACTCTGCAATTACTTTGAAGTCGCCGAATCAGGTTAAACATTAACGACTAGAGCAAAAATAACATCACTGAGATACGAAAAAACAAGTCGCAAAACAGCATCAATAATTCACAGGGTTGCGCATTTTAATTCACTGGAAAAAAAACACCAGCACTAACTACTCCAATAAAAATATAAAATATAATGTTTGATTTTACCGAGTAAAAATGTTGCTAACTCTGCTAAACTTGACAGCTTAATTCATCTATAAATTATGACTAAATTCGTGAAAAAAGATCCTTATTATTACTTATCCGGCTACCCAGAAAATATCAAAAATCAAGTAGACACCTTGCTTGAGCAAGACAAACTTGGAAGGTATCTATTATCAAAATACCCAGAGTGCCATGAAATTCGCTCAGAAAAACAACTCTACCAATACAGCATGGCGTTAAAAAACCAGTTTTTGCGAAAGTCTCCCCCTGTCAGTAAAGTATGTTATGACGATAAAATAGATGTGATACACAATGCCCTTGGACTACACAGCCAAATTTCTAGGGTGCAAGGCAACAAGCTCAAAGCGAAACGAGAAATAAGAATCGCCAGTGTTTTTAAAACAGCTCCACTGGATTTTCTAAAAATGATCGCTGTGCATGAACTAGCCCATTTAAAGGAGCATGACCACAATCGCGCTTTTTACAACCTTTGCCGCTATATGCAAAGTGACTATCACCAAGTTGAATTGGATTTACGTCTCTACCTTACTTACTTACAGCAACAAGGCTCTTTATATTAAAACCGACAGATGAGGCAACATATGCCTATGTTCAAAAATTTTTTAACCGGCATTACTTATAGTTTTCTACTGTTTCTCTCCAGCTATACTTTGAGTGAGAGTTTAACACTTAGTCCTTTCAAGCAATGGCGGCAAAAGGATTTTGTCGGTACTAATGCTTACCATTTTCATCAAGAAAACCAATCACCTGTGGTACAAATTAGCGCGAATAATAGTGCATCAGGACTCTTTTTAGAAAAAGACATAAATATTGATCAAACGACTTTTTTACAGTGGTCTTGGAAAATAAATCATGTCTTAAAAAACATCGATGAGCGCTCTAAAAAGGGAGATGATTTTGCAGCAAGGGTCTATGTGGTCACATCAACAGGCCCTTTTCCCTGGCAAAAAAGAAGCCTTTGTTATGTCTGGTCTAACAATCAAGCGATTAATACCACATGGCCGAACCCCTTTACTGGCAAAGTTAAAATGATCGCTCTCGATAGCGGCAATGGTGCAGCGGGCTCTTGGCGACAGCATCAACGTAATATACAACAAGATTTTGAGCTCGCTTTTAATAAAAAATACTCCAAGATTGAGGCTATAGCCATCATGACCGATACGGATAACAGTCAAAAGCAAGCGACAGGCTGGTATAAAAATATTCGCCTTATTAAAAAGTGAAAGGTATTTTCAATGTCACGAGAAGCAAGGCAGTGAATGGCGAGTCCTTTACCAGTTTCTGGCAATGTAAACGCAGATGAAACAAGATTTCATCTCTAATGGATTCTTTGCTTTTTTCGTATGTAAGCCCCTAAGGGCGTCTGAGACTCGTTCGTTGTTTCCTTAGCTGACAACATCAAGACTTACATAGTCATGCCGTTTTAAGCATCAGACAAGCGTTCAATGCGCTCCAATATCTCAGCGTAACGCTGTCCTTCGCAGCACCCAAACCCTGGTAACTTTCGCGCTTTGATTTTGGTAAAAATAGGGAGCGAAATTCCAGATAAAAAGCGACAGCATAATTGATTGCAAGCCAAAGTTTCTTGATAACTTGCCACACTGCGCTTAAATCCTTGCAAGTGCTTTTGTATTACTTCATCACTTGGCCAGCTGAGGTTATCGCTTCGCTGCAATTTAACTCGGCGATCGCGACAAGCACTACAGTGCCCGCAGTTTTGTTTTGCGCTTGAGTGATCAAAGCCTTGCTCAATGACGCGCCTATCATCAAAGTAATGGGCTAAGTTAAAGCTTAAGCAATTATCTCTCTCAAAGAAATCGACCAATGCTTGAATACGCTCTATTTCTTTTTGCTCTTTGTCATTAAAGTAATTGGCAAGTTGACTCGCTAACAAGGGGCTATCCATCATCGCGACATCAACATGATAGACTTCCGTCATTTGTGAGCTTTGCAATTCAATAAATTGCTGCGCCGCTAAGTACTCTAAAGATGCAATGACCTTGGCGCGATCAACACCGTACTCTTGATACAAAGCGGAAAAATCTAAGACTCCCCACACCCTTTTAAAATTGACATGAGAGAAAAGCTGTTTAAGGAATTGTTGCCTTGTTGGATTAAAAGAGCCGAGTATTGCTTGCTCACTCTTTAATAACTTAATTTTAAACTCCGCAAAATAACTGTACTTTGCAGATAATGCTCCAAGTAACTCTAGCTGTACTAATAGGGTTTTAAGGGTTAACTGACGAATATTGGTGGTCATTGATAAAGCGTAAAGCTGCATTTCCCACTGTGAGTTTTCACAATGATGCTGGATATCTTTTATCAGCAACTGTATCGAGGACAACTGTGGCGTATCGCCATATACAAAATTCTCCAGCGTATTAATACTGTCTAAGTTTGCTAAGGTGTGGCAGTGAGATTGTTGACCATCACGGCCTGCGCGCCCTATTTCCTGAGAGTAATTCTCAATCGATTTAGGTAAATCATAATGAATTACAAACCTAACATCCGACTTATCAATCCCCATTCCAAAGGCGATAGTGGCGATAACAATATCAAGCTGCCCTTGCATGAAACGCTCTTGAATTGATTGGCGTTTCACATCTTCTAGCCCTGCATGATAGGCGCTGCAATTAAACCCTTGCGCACTTAAAAAGCTAGCCACTTGCTCTGCTGTTTTTTGTAATGTGACATAGACAATACCGCAAGAGTGCGTTTTCGCTTGGCTAGCGCTAATCAGTTCTATAAGACGGGCATTTTTTTGCCCGCCCTTCACAGCTTCTACTGACAGATCTAAGTTACTGCGATAAAACCCAGTTTGTACAATATTACTCTGAGCAATGCGAAACTTTTTTGCCATATCGAGCTTAACAGCACGTGTTGCCGTTGCCGTCAGCAATAAAACCAATGGAATATTCAATTGCTGCACAAAGCTTGGCAACTTCAAATAGTCTGGCCTGAAGTTGTGCCCCCACTCTGAGATACAGTGGGCCTCATCAACCACCAGCATAGAGAGAGGGATACCTTGTATAAAACGTCTAAAGCGCTCATTCTTAAAACGCTCCACCGAGATCATTAACACCTTAACTTTAGCATCCGTTATATCTTGCATAACTTGCGCGCTTTCTTGAGCCGAAGCAGAGGAGTCAACACTTGCAGCACTTATGTTATGCGCCTTCAAAAAAGCTAGTTGATCTTTAATTAGCGCCAGTAATGGGGACACCACTAAGGTTAAATGCGGCAAATGAATGGCCGTTAATTGATAACATAGAGACTTCCCTGAGCCTGTTGGGAAAACAGATAAAGTAGACTCCCCTTTTAACAACTGCTCGATTGTCTGTTGCTGGCCGCTACGAAACTCAGTAAAACCAAAATTTTGTAGCAATGATGCATTAATCGCTGCCGTGTCCATTAATATTCCTCAATTTATAGGCGTATATCTATGCTATTTTTCGCTTATCAAATCACGCTGACAGCCTGTATGTCACCAATCCAAATCTCTCTATCAACAGCGCTGATACAGCAGAATAAGTCACACCACGCTGTGATTACTTTAAAGAAAGCAGCAAAAGATCAAAATACTACATTTGAAAAAAATAGGTAAGATGACCAAATTCAATACCACCTACTGACTTAATTCATGCTAAAAGCCACAACACTGCTCATTTATTGTTCAGAAAAAAGCCTCGCGAGGTGATAAACATGCACATTTAGCTGATGCGTCAATGTTACGCGCTGTATTCCCCACTCCTAGCGACTTCACTATCAGTGAGGAAATATTTTTAGACAGTTTACGCACTATAGCGAAGCGTTACGATGTTACTTGTATCACAGAGAAACAAAAAACAGCAATGTCAAAAGAGCGCTTTGATATGCAATTTATTAATGCGATTGAACACGCTATTTGAAGCTGACCTAGTCAAACAATTTAAGACACTTTAGCAATGCGGGCCGATTTGCAAGAGCCAATGAATTTGATCGATATTTATAATCATAAAGCATCATTGAGCTTAAACGATTCCTGTTTATGTCCTGCAAAAATACTTGATAAAAAATTTTTTTATCATGCAAAACATGTAAAAACCACATCATAATAGTGTTTCATAGCCCCCCTTTTCTGTCATCCATTACAAAGACCAAAAATCATCCTGTGCAAAGTTTCCGATTTTTTCGCATATCTTTAAAGCCAATTATAGGATGTAGTTGAACCTA
>Ga0209291_1001952_pt1 | contig 17509 bp, 19 predicted proteins | sample GOMGulsemesocosm_FD_184633 | JGI IMG/M metagenome (GOLD analysis project Ga0209291, IMG submission 184633) | Methane-oxidizing microbial communities from mesocosms in the Gulf of Mexico - GOM9B Gulf of Mexico (SPAdes) (version 2) | ecosystem: Environmental > Aquatic > Marine > Cold seeps...
GGTTTAATGATCTCAGATTTATTAGACAAACACTTAGGGATTGAAGATTATAGAGGAAACGTGACTTATATTCCAATTAAGAACCATAATACAAACCTTGTAACATCTTTGAACAGGTATCATAATACAGAAACAAGTATAATTTGTAATATCCCGTTATTTAAAGGTTCAAAATTATATATGGTAGATGTTGAAGATAATTCAATGTTGCCAACAATAGGAAAAGGGGATCAAATTATTATTGATAGGTTAGAGAATTATAATGATATAGAGGAAGGTATTATTTATTTAATTGAAACTGATAAAAAGAGGTATTTAAGGCGAGTATATAAATCAGGGGGTAATGATTTATTTATATTAAAAACTGACAATAATTTAATGCCCAAATGTGATTTAAATATAGATTCTATAGTGTCAATATGGAAAATTATGGGGTGTTTTACTCAAGAAACAACCCCAAAATGAATGTTTTAAAAAATTTAGTTTTATTCTAAATAAGCCATAATGTTTTAACTATGTTTTAATTACTTTAAATCATAAAGTGTTTAAAACACCAGTAAAGTCAGTACGCACGAGAGGATTCGAACCTCCACGAAAATAATTTTCACCAGCCCCTCAAGCCAGCGCGTCTACCAATTCCGCCACGTGCGCATTAATATTAATTTATATATTCTTAAAAAAATAAAAAGAATATATAAATCATTTTAATTGATGTAAAACATCAGTTTATTATGTGTAAGAACAAAAAAAGTTAAGCGAAAGCTTAACTTTTTAGTGATCTGGCTGGGGCTCGAACCCAGGACCCTCTCCTTAAAAGGGAGATGCTCTACCAACTGAGCTACCAGATCTTAATTTAATATGTAAAAAAGTTGCAAAAATGTAACTTTTAGTGATCTGGCTGGGGCTCGAACCCAGGACCCTCTCCTTAAAAGGGAGATGCTCTACCAACTGAGCTACCAGATCAAAATAAATATATAAAAAAAACTTCTTTACTGGATGAAGTTTTTTAGTGATCTGGCTGGGGCTCGAACCCAGGACCCTCTCCTTAAAAGGGAGATGCTCTACCAACTGAGCTACCAGATCTAAACAAAAACATATTCGTGATTGCGGGTGCAAATATAAGAGGATTAATTAATTTATCAAGTCTTTTTTTTGATATTTTTTCGAAATATTTTTAAGATATTTGTAAATCGTTAACTAAGAGTATTTAATAAAATATGATTATTACATTATTAGGTTATATGGGTTCTGGAAAATCTACAATTGGCGTGCAATTAGCAGCAGTTTTAGGTTATGAATTTATTGATTTGGATAATTTCATTGAAGAAAAGGAGCGGTTAAGTGTAAACGATATTTTTAAATTTAAAGGGGAGATTTATTTTAGAAAAATAGAAACTCTTTACTTAAATGAGATTATAACAAAATATACCAATGTAGTTTTGTCAGTAGGAGGAGGTACACCATGCTATTCGAACAATGTTGATTTAATTAATTCTGATGAAACAAAATCTATTTATTTAAAACTTTCTGCTAAGAGTTTGTCTGATCGATTATTTTTAGAAAAAGAAAATAGACCGTTGATAAGTCATTTACAATCAAAAGAAGCGTTGCATGAATTTATTGCGATTCATTTATTTGAACGTCAAAATTATTACCAACAAGCATCAAACAGTGTAAGTACTGATAACTTATCAGTTAAGGAAACTTTAGTAGCTATTATAAAAATATTATATTAAAACAGCTTGAGCTGTATTGTTATCAAAAACAATCTCTACATGTTCATTGATTGAAGTAGATAATGATAATCCCTTGAAGTCAGCCTTTACAGGAAACTTTTTATGATTTCTGTTTATCAACACTGCCGTTTTTAATTGTTTTAATGGAGTGTTTAAAAAGTGTTTGACACCATAAATTAAGGTTGCTCCGGAATGTAATACATCATCAATTAATACAACAGACTTATTTGTATATTCATGTGTATTAATAGAAACAGTGACGTTAGCAAGTAAATCTTTTTTATTAATAAAAACCTCACAAAGAACAATTTCAACATCAGAATAACCAGCAATTACTTTTTGTAGTTTTTTAGCAATTATAAATCCATTTTTAGAAATACCTGCCAATACTATTTGTTGCTCATTAATATTACTTTCAAGAATTTGAAGTGCAATCCTTCTAATTTTATGATTTATTTGAGTATCAGTAAGAATAATATTATTTTCAGTTTTCATGCGTTGCTAATTAGCGTTATAAATCTATATCAAAGCTACATATTTTTATTCTTCTTCAGAGCTATAATCGTCAATATCTCGTCTATCCTTCTTAGTAGGTCTACCAACTCCTTTTTTGCGATAATAGTCTTTAGCATACTTTAAGAGTTCCAGGTGTTCAAAATTCTCTTTAGGAGTGATATCTTTTCGATATATATCAACAAGTTTAGCACCAACTCTATTTTTTGGTGTATCTAAAACTTGAATAACATAGTTTACTTGATTTTTTCGAATGTTGATTTTATCAGTAGCATACACTTCACGAGAAGGTTTTACCTGAACTTCATTAATACGAATATGTCCTTTTTTACAGGCTTCAGTAGCAATACTTCTTGTTTTGAAGTAACGAATACACCATAAATACTTATCAACTCTCATTTTATCTAAAATCAATGTTAAAATAAAAACAAAAGTAAGATAAAATTGTATCTTGCCGTCAAATTTGAGTAATGATGAATAGAATAATTAAGAGTACAATTATATTATTAGTTTTTGGAGGGTTGTTTTCATGTCAAAAAGATGATTCAACTGCAACTACTTATATAATTCCTTTATCACAGCAAGAGCCTATTGATGATGCAGCAATAGTTGAGTTTTTGACAAACAATTACTTTAATGAAGAAGAATTTGATAATGCAGGTAATTTTGACTTAGGAGTGTTTAAATATGATATTAAATTTTCTGAAGATGCTACAGTAACTGGGTATGATTCTAATGGAGATGGGTTCATTGATGGTGCTGATGCCGATAATACTACCGTATTTAATAGAACTGCTTTGATAGATTTAGTTGAAACAAAAACGATAGCCGTAAGTGGAGTTGATCATACTTTATATATATTAAAAGTTATCCAGGGCCAAGGGCTAGAACAACCAAGGTTCTGTGATGAAGCATTTTTGTCCTATGAAGGAATTACATTGGATAAAGAAGTTTTTGATAATCAATTGAATCCTGATGAGTTAGATTTGGCACATTCGATTAAAGGGGTTTCAGAATCAGTATCAGAATTTAATATAGCTACAGGAACAATTGTTAATGGAGATGGAACTTTTACATATGAAAATTATGGAGTAGGGGCAGCTTTTATGCCTTCAGGATTGGGGTATTATTCAGGGGCACCAGGTAGTATAACAGCATACTCACCATTAATATTTAAATTAAAAATATATGGTACAACTGAACTGGATCATGATAATGATGGAGTACCAACTTATGTGGAGGATTTGAATGGGGATAATGATTTAACTAATGACAATACGGATTCGGATAGTCTTGCAAATTATATTGATGCCAATGATGAAAATGATCCTGTTTTAACTAGAGAAGAAGTAACAAATACGTATGTTATTTATGATGGTGAAGCTGACCCAGCATTATTGCCTGGAGAAGAGGAGATAGATAGAGTTGTTGATTATAGTGAAGATCCTGATAAAATCACGATTACCAGACGAATTTATAAAGACACTGATGGTGATGGTGTATTTGACTATTTGGATACAGATAGTTAATAGTTTTAAATTTAAGCAATAAAAAAATGCCTCACTATTAAGTGAGGCATTTTTTTATTGAAGCTGTTAACAAAGAAAATAAAATTTATGCTAATTCAATTTTATTAATATGAAACAAAGTTCTTTGTCAACAGCTAAAATGTCATTTCTCCATTTTCAGATAATAATCTGCTGAATGTTTTCCCGATCCATATATAAGAAAAAATAGAGATAATAGTAATACGATACTTGCTGTCATTAAATTTAATGCATTCATCTCACCAAGTAAATTAATCAATACTGCTCCAATTAATACGGGTATTTGCGCTATAATTGCCCAGCGTGTTAATAAACCAAATACAATCAATATTCCTCCAATTAAATGTGCAGGAACTACATAATGTAATAGTATTATTTCTCCCACATAGTTTTTTAGTGGTTCAATTAAATCAGCTAGTATTAAACTATGACTCATAAAGTACATTCCTTTATAAAATATAAAGGCGCCTAATCCTATTCTAATAATATCTAATGAGTAATAAGTGTGTGCATTAGCCCATTTGTTAAGGTGTTTAATATTATCCATAATTTATACATTTTAGATACTATTAAGTTACAAAAATAAAACCAAACAGAAAAGCATCTAGTTGATAATCAACTAGATGCTTTTGTTTTGTGTGCGAGGTATTGTTAATTTACACTTGAACTACGCCCAGGTTAAAAGGTTTTTCAATAGGAGCATGGTCAGCAGCTTCTATACCCATAGAAATCCATTTTCTAGTATCTAATGGATTTATTATTGCATCTGTCCATATTTTTGAAGCGGCATAATAAGGAGATACTTGTTTGTCGTAACGTGCTTTTATGGTATTGAATAGCTCAGCTTCTTTTTCAGGAGTTATTTCTTCTCCTTTTTTCTTTAAAGAGGCTGTTTCTATTTGTAATAATACTTTAGCTGCAGAGTTTCCACTCATTACGGCTAATTCTGCACTTGGCCAAGCAAAAATAAGTCTAGGGTCATAAGCTTTACCACACATAGCGTAATTTCCTGCTCCATATGAATTACCAATAACAACAGTAAATTTTGGAACAACAGAATTACTTACAGCACTTACCATTTTAGCACCATCTTTAATAATTCCTCCATGTTCTGATTTACTACCCACCATAAACCCGGTAACATCTTGTAAAAATACTAGAGGAATTTTCTTTTGATTACAGTTTGCTATAAAACGAGTTGCTTTGTCTGCAGAGTCAGAATAGATTACTCCTCCAAATTGCATTTCTCCCTTTTTAGTTTTCACTAATTTACGTTGGTTAGCAACAATACCAATAGCCCATCCGTCAATTCTTGCGTATCCAGTTATTAAACTCTGTCCGTATCCAGCTTTGTATTCATCAAATTCAGAATCATCAACCATACGGGTAATGATTTCCATCATGTCGTATTGTTCTGCTCTGGATTTTGGTAAAATTCCAAATATATCTTCTGGGTTATTTTTTGGATGACTTGGCTCGGTTCTGTTATAACCTGCTTTATTAAAGTCACCAATTCTACCCATAGTCCTTTTTATAGTGTCTAGGGCATCTTTATCATCCTTTGCTTTATAATCAGTAACTCCTGATATTTCACAATGCGTAGTAGCGCCTCCTAAGGTTTCATTATCTATACTTTCTCCAATAGCGGCTTTTACTAAATAACTACCTGCTAAGAAAATACTTCCAGTTTTATCAACTATCATAGCTTCATCAGCCATTATAGGTAAATAAGCTCCACCAGCAACACAACTACCCATTACGGCTGCAATTTGTGTTATTCCCATGCTACTCATTACTGCGTTGTTTCTGAATATTCTTCCAAAATGTTCTTTATCTGGGAAAATTTCATCCTGCATTGGTAAATAAACCCCTGCACTATCTACTAAATAGATAATAGGTAATTTATTTTCTATAGAAATTTCTTGAGCTCTTAAGTTCTTTTTTGCAGTAATAGGAAACCATGCACCAGCTTTTACTGTTGCGTCATTAGCAACAACAATACATTGTTTACCGCTTACATAACCTATTTTTACTACAACACCTGCAGAAGGGCATCCTCCATGCTCTGCATACATATCATCTCCAGCAAAAGCTGCAATTTCAATAGAAGGTTTTTTGTTATCTAATAAATAGTCAATACGCTCTCTTGCAGTCATCTTTCCTTTAGCGTGATGTTTTTCTATTCTCTTTTGTCCACCACCTAATTTTACCTTAGCAAAGCGTTGCTTTAACTCAGATAATAGTAATTTATTGTGATCTTCGTTTTTGTTAAATTTTATGTCCATTTGTGTTGTTGAATTGGTTTGCTAAAGTACAAACTATATTAGCGATAATCAATAGTAAATCTTGCATTATGTTTACATGGAAGTATTTTCCTTGGTAAGTAAAAAAAAATATTGTAAATTTGTATTGAATTTAAAAATTATAAGAAATGAAAAGAGATAAAATAATTTATTACGTGAGTACATGCCTATTAACTTTTTTGATGTTGTTTTCAGCAGGAATGTATATTTTTAACCATGAAATGGTTGAAACGATGTTCACAAGTTTTGGATATCCTACTTACATTATTTACCCATTAGCGGGAGCGAAATTATTAGGACTGTTTGCAATTTGGAATCCCAAGTTTAATGTATTGAAAGAATGGGCTTATGCAGGTTTTTTCTTTGATTTTGTATTAGCCTTTTTTGCACACAAAATGATTAATGATGGAGAAGAAATGGGAGCTATAATCGGTATTGTATTATTAACAGTATCTTATATTTTTAGAAAAAGAATCAACAAATAAATTGGAAAATGCAACATCAAAAACAGTATTATCAAGAGATAGTTACAAGGCAGTAGCTTCTTCAAGAGGACATGAAATATATATAGATAGACTATTTGAAGATGGTGGCGATAATACAGCTCCTACACCAGTAGAGTATTTATTGTCAGCTATTGGAGGATGTGTAAGTATGACATTACGTGTTTTTGCACTTCATAAAGGGTGGGATCTCGGAGAAATAACAGTTAATGTAATACAGACAAAGCAGCTTACAGAAAGTGGAATAATTACAACAATAGTTGAAGAAGTTTCATTTGAAAAAGAAGTAACTGAAAAACAAAAAGAAAAATTAATAGTTATGGCTGGAAAATGTCCTGTAGCACAATTATTAAAAAAAGAAACAAGTATTAAAACTAAAATTATTTAGAATGAAGAAAGTAATTGCATTAGGAGGAAGTAATAGTAAAAATTCAATTAATAAAATGTTAGCAGTACATACTGCAAACATACTTAAGGATGCTGACGTAAAAGTATTGGATTTAAATGAGTTTTCTTTGCCACTTTATGGTATTGATTTGGAAACTGAAAAAGGAATTCCTCAAGATGCTCATAATTTATTGCAAGAAATTAAAGAAGCTGATGGAGTAGTTTTGTCATTGGCGGAACATAATGGAGCTTATTCTACAGCGTTTAAAAACGCTTTTGATTGGATGTCTCGTATTGATGGTAAGTTATGGTCGGAAACGCCAATGTTGTTATTAGCAACTTCCCCTGGGGCTAGAGGCGGAGCAACGGTTTTAGAGATTGCTAAAGGAAGGTTCCCGTATATGGGAGGTAATATCATAGCTGATTTATCATTTCCTTCTTTCTATGACAATTTTAAAGATGGTGTAATAACTGATGAAGAATTAAATAAACAGTTGCAATCGGCTGTAGATAAATTGCAACAAGCATTGTAATGGGAGACATATCAAAAGACATATCATCTAATTTTCCTTCTAGCCGTGTAAAGGCATTGATTAATATTAAATACACCGCTAATTGGTTGAACAATAAAGAAGTAACTTTTTTTAAACCTTATGGTATTTCGCCTCAGCAGTTTAATATATTAAGGATTCTTAGAGGTGCAGGTGAAGCTATCAAAGTTCAACTGGTTAAAGAAAGGATGATTGAACGTTCACCAAATGCAACCCGTTTGATGGATAAATTATGTGATAAAAATTTGATTGATAGAATCAGATGTGAAGATGATAGAAGGGTAGTTTTTGTTGAAATAACAGAAGAAGGATTAAAATTGCTTACCGTAATTGATAAAGAGGGTAAGCTTGCTTTTATGAATAACTTAACGGATGAGGAAGCGAGTTTGTTAAGTGATTTATTAGATAAAATAAGATAATAATAACCCTAAGGTGATATGTATTTATGTATTTCTCTTAGGGGAAATAAATAATAATTATATACACATGAAACTAAATACAATTAAAACAGTAGGAAGAAGTGATTTGGTTAATATGGGGCCAATACATTTGCGCCAGCCAATACCAACACAAACAATTGAGAATATAGATCCGTTTGTATTGTTACATCATTACGGGCCTTATGAAATTAATGCACAAAACAATCCGTTTGATTTAGGACCGCATCCTCATCGTGGGTTTGAACCAATTACATTCTTAATTCAAGGAGAACAGTTACATCGTGACTCACTTGGAAATGAAAGTGTCGTAAAACCTGGTGATGTGCAATGGACAACTTCAGGTAGAGGAATAATTCATTCGGAAGGGCCTACAAAGGAATTTGTAGAAAAAGGAGGGACGCTTGAGGGGATACAATTGTGGTTGAATTTACCTGCTGAAAAAAAAATGATGCAACCAAAGTATCAACATGTTTCTGCTGATGACTTTGAGGTTGTATATTCAGAAGATAAAAAAGCTACCATACAATTAATTGCTGGTTACTTAAACGGTAAAGAAGGTAAAATAACAACGCAAACACCTGTGAACACCTTTATGATTGATATTGAGAAAGGAGGGGAGTTGTTTCTTCCTTTAGAAATGACGCATCAATCAATGATTTACTTGTTAAATGGTGAGGTGAACGTAAATGATGAAGTCAATTTACAGAAAGACGAAAACCAATTGATTGAATTTAATCAAGATGGCGAAGGAATTAAAGTGGTATCGTCAGCTAATAGTAAACTTTTATTTTTATCAGGAGAAGCATTAAATGAAAAGGTAGTGAATTACGGGCCTTATGTAATGAACTCACAAACGGAAATATTAGAAGCTATGCGTGATTACCAATTAGGGAAAATGGGGTTTCTACCGGCTTAAATTATTGCTTATTTCACTCTTTTAATAAAGGTATAAAAATCTACAGTATCTAAAAGTCCTATTAATTTATCGGCTAATACTATTTCAGCATCTAATTTTGTATTAGGTGCTTTAATAATTTCAAGCATTCCTTTTTTTTCAAGGAAAATATTCCCTTCATTAAAACTCATATAGGCATCCCATTTTTTTCCCTCCACCAACATGATGTTAATGGAAACGAGACCGCATTTGTTGAGTAAACCGTCCATGAAGTTAGGTAAGGATTCACTTTTACTGTCTACAAATAAGTCAATGATTGCATTTTTTACTGCTGTGTCGTCAACTTTAATATAGTCGGATATAATTTTATTATAAGTTGTCATAACTAAAAAGGGGTGTTTGTATGAGTTTTTTTAATACGTATTCAGGTTAAATTATATTCTAAATTTAAGAAAAATATTTTTATCACTAACAGTGATGAAGTTTACTATCACTAAATTTAGGGATATTTATAGGTGTGTTTTATATTGTATCCTCTTAGGATATTTCCAAACAGAATGATGATTTTAGGTTATTACAATTTTTAAAATATTAAAATAAGGGAAATACTTGAAAGTATACTGTTAACTTTTGTTAAATAACTACACACGGCATATTTGTTGATTTAAATAATTGAACTTTAAAATTAATTCCTATGCAATATATCAGTTATAAAAATGTACTCATTCTTGGTTTGTTCATGGCATTAGTTTTATCAATTAATCAGTGTTCTAGTAATAAACAATTATTAGCCTCTCAGGGAGTGGCATTAATAGACGCTACCGATCATTATAAAAATGAGTTAGGAACTATAACGGCCACAAAAAAAGTATTGGAGTTAGAAAAAAAAGATCTTAAAGAATTATTGTATTCAAGAGATACAGCCCTTAACACCTTACGCAAAGAATTTTCAAAAGTTGATGCAATTATCCAAACAGAAACTATGGTAGCAATTGATAGTGTTACAGTTCCTTTTGATACAAAAATAGGGTATGATTTTGAGCGTAATGGAAAACACCTTGAAAACTGGCTTCAATATGATTATAGCCTAAACCAAGATAGTTTTAGTCTATCTGACTTTAGAATGCTTAACAAGCAAACTAGTATTACCGGATTTAAAAGAAAATGGCTGCTGGGTAAACAAACCTATACCACTGATATTACCAATACAAATCCTTATATAAAAACGATGGAAGTACAAACAGTACAAGTAGTAGTTCCAAAACACTTTTATGATACACGATTATTTAATATTGGAGTTGGTTTTATAGGAGGAGTGCTAGTAGCTAAATAAATTAGTTTAGATGTAGTCAAACAAAAACCCTTCTAAGTCAGAAGGTTTTTTTTGTAAATATTATTTATTGACTTGTTTTTATGCCATGGTATGAAATACGTTTTGTACATCATCATCCTCTTCTAAACGTTCTAACAATTTGTCAACGTCGACTTGTTGTTCTTCTGTTAATTCTTTAGTTACTTGAGGTAAACGTTCAAAACCAGAAGATATGATTTCCATGTCTCTTGATTCAATTTCTTTTTGAATAGTTCCAAAACTTTCAAAAGGAGCGTACATTAAAATTGATTTAGTTGGGTTTGCATCATTTTCATCTGGCTCTTCACCAAATATTTCTTCTACACCACAATCAATAAATTCAAGTTCTAATTCTTCTATATCAAAACCAGTATCTTTTATTTTAAAATTACATTGTCTGTCAAACATAAAGTCAACAGATCCTTGTGTTCCCATGTTTCCATTACACTTGTTAAAACACGCTCTAACATTTGCAACCGTTCTGTTATTATTATCAGTAGCTGTTTCTACTAAAATAGCAATTCCATGTGGAGCGTATCCTTCAAATAAAACTTCTTTATAGTTTTCAGTATTTTTATCAGAAGCTTTTTTAATAGCACGTTCAATATTATCCTTAGGCATGTTAACAGCTTTTGCATTCTGTATCACAGCTCGTAAACGTGAGTTACTATCAGGGTCAGAACCTCCATCTTTAATAGCCATTACAATATCTTTACCAATACGTGTAAAGGCTTTAGACATTGCTGACCAACGTTTCATTTTACGTCCTTTTCTTAGTTCAAATGCTCTTCCCATTTCTGTAGTCTATTTAATATGATTATTACATAACAAACCTACTAAAAAGCGCGCTAATTAGCAATAAAAAAGCCTTCCAGTTAACTGAAAGGCTTTTAAGTTTATATTGTAACACCGCTTTTGAAATTATTCAAATATAAAATGATGTTAATCCATATGGTGGGTTATTTTTTATAAAAAGGCAATTTAACTACCGTTGCAGGAATTGCTTTTTTACGTACTTGGATGTAAATTTTACTTCCAATATCTTTAAGAGCAACCGGAACATATCCTAAACCAATTCCTTTTCCTAAAGAAGGTGATTGTGTACCAGAAGTAACAATCCCTATCTTATTTCCTTCTCCATCAACAATATCATAATCATGACGTGGGATTCCTCTTTCGTCCAATTCAAAGGCAACTAATTTACGTTCCACACCCTTCTCTTTTTGCTTTTTAAGATTTTCTGAATTCACAAAATCTTTTGAGAATTTAGTTATCCATCCTAATCCAGCTTCTAATGGAGATGTTGTATCGCTAATATCATTTCCATATAAACAGTATCCCATTTCCAAACGTAAGGTGTCTCTTGCGGCTAAGCCAATTGGTTTAATGCCAAAATCCGCCCCTGCTTTAAATACGTTAGTCCAAATAGTTTCGGCGACATCATTTTTAAAATAAATTTCAAATCCCCCAGATCCTGTATACCCTGTAGCGGAAACAATTACATCGTTTACACCTGCAAATTCACCAATTTGAAATGTATAATATTTCATGTTAGTTAGATCAATATCAGTTAAGCTTTGCATTGCTGCAGCTGCTTTAGGGCCTTGGATGGCAAGTAATGAATATTCATCACTATTGTTTTCCATAGTTACTCCTAAATCGTTATGCTTAGAAATCCAATTCCAATCTTTTTCAATGTTTGAAGCGTTTACGACTAGCATGTATTCTTGTTCAGAAATTCTGTAAATAATTAAATCATCTACAACACCTCCGTCATAATTTGGAAGGCAAGAATACTGTGCTTGACCATCTACTAACTTTGAAGCGTCATTTGAACAAACTTTCTGGATTAATGCCAATGCATTTTCTCCTTTTAAATGAAATTCTCCCATGTGAGAAACATCAAAAACACCAACGTCTTTACGTACAGTTTCATGCTCTGCAGTTACTCCTTCATATTGAACAGGCATGTTATATCCTGCAAACGGAACCATTTTAGCTCCTAAACTTTCATGTATATGTGATAATGCTGTGTTTCTCATCTGTTTCTTTTTAAGATATGCTAAAGTATTTAAAAAGCATGTATTGAGCAATTAAATCTATTATTAATAATAGATCCTTTTTAACTTATCTTAATAGCATATTAATTATTCTTTTATAAAAATAATAGATTAAGACTACTGTTTTTCTTATTTTAGTTTTGAGTTAAAATTATATATGAAAATTAATAAATTCTTATTGTTAATTTTTTTAGTAAATCAGTATTTTGGATTTACTCAAGAACTTAACCCTGATCCTGAACTTTTTACACAAGTAGAAATAGAGTGGATTAAAAAGCATCCCGTAATTAATTTTGGGTATGAGCCAAATTGGCCACCTTATGAGATATATGAGAAGGGAATTTATACTGGTATCTCTGGTGATTATATTAAAATGATTGAAATCCATACTGATATTGATATGGTGCCTATACCAAATATTACTTGGCAAGAAACGATAAGCGGACTACAAAATGGAAAAATTAAAGTTGCTGCTTTAGCAGGTATTACACAAGAAAGAAAAAAATACTTACATTTTACGGAACCTCATGTCACTGATCCAATTGTAATAGTGACTCAATCAGACTATGATTTTATTAGTGGAGTAGGTGATTTAGAAGGAAAAAGGCTGACCTTACCTGAAGGGTATTATGCAATAGACTTAATAAAAGGTGATTTTCCTGAATTTGATATTAAAACAACTAAAAATGTTAAAGACTGTTTATATCAAGTAAGTACAGGACAAGCAGATGCTTTTATAGGTAGCCTTTCGGTAACCTCCTATTATATTAATAATAATGGATTTTCTAATTTAAAAATTGCTGCACCTACTCATTATGGATATACAGAGTTGGGTTTAGCTGTGACTAAAGACTGGAGTGTTTTTAGAGACATAGTTCAAAAAATTTTTAATCACCTTAGAAAAGATGAGCATCTAGAAATTAGAAATAAATGGGTAACTGTTGCTGTAGAAAAAGGTGTAAGTCGCAGTACTATAAAAAAATACATCTTATATGCTTTGGGTGGACTAGCAATAATAATTTTTATTTTTTCACTATGGAATAAAACGTTGAGGAATGAAATTAAAGCAAGAAAAAAAATTGAATCAGATTTAAAAAATGAAAACCAACAGAAAGAATTATTGCTAAAAGAAGTTCATCATCGAGTTAAGAATAACTTACAGATAGTGCATAGTATGCTTAATATGCAATCTAGAAAAGTGGATAATGAAATTGCATTAAAAGTGATAAAAGAAGGAAAGTCTAGAGTAATGGCCATGGCTATCATTCATAAAATATTATATGAATCGGAAGATTTGAGTACAATTGATGTTAAAAAGTATGTGAATTCACTATCAGATAATATTAAAAGAATATATGCATCAGATCAAACAGAAGTTATTTTAAACATAAATATTCAGGATGTTTTTTTAGATATTGAAAAAGCAATACCTGTAGGTTTAATTCTGAATGAATTACTTTCAAACACTTATAAACATGCATTTGTAAATAGAAAAATTGGTAATATAAAAATTGAAATTATTCAATTAGACGAAGTATGCCAATTTAATTATTCGGATGATGGGGTAGGTGTAACAAATTATAATATGAAATCATATAAAACACTTGGTATGCATTTAATTCATAGGCTCGCTAATCAATTACAAACCGAAGCAGTAATGGATAAAACTACGGGGTTTAATTTAAGTTTTGTTTTCAATTATTAATTGAATTATGTTCTTTTAATCGTATCTAGGAAATAATGAAATATACGCGTATAAAAAAATAACCGAGATAGTTCTCGGTTATTTTTTATAAACTTAAGTATTAATATATTCACCACAAGATATTTTATCATCAGTGCTATCAGATTCTGTTTCATGTAATAAAATACCATGTTCTAAATAGGCTTTTAAGTTAGCTAACCAGAATGTCCAGCCATTACTACAACCACAATGCACTTTATGTTTGTTAGCATCATCAGTAGGGATATTTGATTGTATCAATTCTAAATGCACTTGATTATCTTTTTCTGTTAATTTAACTTTTACTTTAGCGTCACCTGCAAATGAAAATAGGATTGCATCTTTTCCGTTAGCCTCTAAAACATATCCTCTCTCTTCCCCATCATAATTATGCCATTTCCAGACATATGAGTCATTCATGTTGAATTGCTCATTCGGTGTTTTAACAACCCCGTTAGGATCCGTATAAATAGCTTCTTTTAAAAACCAAATACTCAGCAACTCAGGTGTACTCCAATGCTTATATACATTTTCTAATTTAGAGCTGATCTTTATTTTCTTTGTGAATGTTGTCCAATCAATCGCTTCCATAATAGTACTGTTTTAAAATTGGTATTAGTTACTTAAAGGTACAACATTATCAGTTGTTAATAAATAGCTTTTTAGTTCTTTATATGAACTGATTTCATGATTTTGAATAGTCTTGTTAAGTATTTCAGAAATATGTTCTGGCAAATCTATTTTTTCATTAATGATAGGCTCTACCACATCTAAAAATTTAATAGGGTGAGCAGTCTCAAGGCTAATCCCTATGCTATCAGGGTATTTTTCGTGATATTTATCTAAACCTAATTGTCCTACTGCTCCATGAGGGTCGGCAATATAATAGTGTTTTTCTTTCAATTCTTTAATTTTTTCTCTTGTAATATCATCAGTAAAAGAATAGGCAGATAAAGCAGCTTTTAAAGCATTAAAATCATTTGAGAATAGCTCTTGAATTCTAATAAAATTACTGGGGTCACTAACATCCATCGCATTGGAAATAGTTTGTTGTGATGCTTTCGGAGTGTATTCAGAAGTTTTTAAATAATATGGAACTGTGTCATTTACATTGGTGCTAGCTATAAAATGGGAGATAGGAAGGCCTAATTTTTCAGCAAGTAATCCTGCACAAATATTCCCGAAATTACCACTAGGAACTGAAATGAAAATATCCTTGTTTTTATTTTTCAACTGTTTATAGGCAAAGAAGAAATACCACATTTGTGGCAACCAACGAGCAATGTTAATGGAATTTGCTGAGGTTAGTTGAATCGATTTTAATCCCTCATCAATAAAAGCGGATTTTACCATAGCTTGGCAGTCATCAAAAGTACCATCTACAGCAAATGCAGTAATGTTTTCCTCCAAAGTATTTAACTGTAACTCTTGAATATGGCTTACTTTTCCTTTTGGATATAGAATAACAACATCAACATTTGGTGTTTTATAAAAACCATTTGCTACTGCACTTCCTGTATCTCCAGAAGTAGCGACTAAGACAGTAGTTTTTTTACAATTTTCTTTTGAAAAATAACCTAAGCAACGTGACATAAATCTAGCACCTACGTCTTTAAAAGCAAGGGTAGGACCATGAAAAAGTTCTAGTATATAGTTATTGTCGTTTAGTTTAACAAGAGGAAAATCAAATGAAAGTGTTTCACTAATAATAGCTTTTAATTCTTGTTCAGGAATTTCGTTTCCTATAAATTGTTTAATTGTTTGATAAGCTATTTCTTCATTAGAAAAGTATTCAATTTTATTAAAGAAATCTTTGTTTAGTGCTTGTATGTTTTCTGGGAAATATAAACCCTTATCTGGAGCAATTCCTTTTATAACGGCTTCGCTAAAGGACGCTTTATTTTGGTTGTTATTTAGACTATAGTAATTCATTGTTTTTCTAGTTAATTATATTGATTCCTTGCTGGTTAACTTTTGAAATGTGTATGTCAAAATCGATATCTAATTTTTCATATACTTTCTGCATTGTCTTGGCTGTGTTCTTGGCAATTTCTTTTCCTTTTGATAGCGCAAAAATTGAAGGTCCTGATCCAGAAATTCCTACACCTAGAGCTCCAGATTTGAGTACTGCCCTTTTTAATTCATGATAGAATGGAATTAAATCAGCACGTTGTGGTTCTGCAATTACATCAATTAAACTTTTACCAATTAACTCATAGTTGTCAGTGTATAAACCTGAAACAAAAGCCCCTACATTTCCCCAATGAGTTACCCCATCTTTGATAGCAATTTGGGATTTAAGGATTTTTCTAGAATCTGCCGTTTTTAACTCTATTTGAGGATGAATTACTGTAGTATATAACTCGTTTGGACAAGGTAACTTGATAACATCTAACGGAGCATAACTCCGTACTAATGTAATCCCACCAAATAGGGCAGGAGCAACATTATCAGCATGTGCGTTTCCACTGGCTAATCGCTCCCCTTCCATGGCAAACTGTGTTAACTCTAATACTGAAAATGGTTTGTCTAGTAATTCATTAATCCCCCAAACAGCCCCAGCAGAACTAGCAGCAGAACTCCCAATACCACTACCAGGCTTGATGTTCTTATATATTTCAATTTCAAAACCGAAATCAAGGTTTAATTTTTTATATAACGCTAATGCGGCTACTCCAGCCACATTTTTTTCTGTTTCCAATGGTAATTCTTGACCTATTATTTTTGAGATGAAAATACCTTTCGAATCACACTTTCGAATCACCATTTCATCACCAACACTATCAAGTGCTAATCCCAATACATCAAAACCACATGCTAGGTTTGCTATTGTTGCTGGAGCGAATATTCTTATCTCTTTTAATGTGTTCATAACTATTGTTTTTGAGCAATTAATATAATGTCAGTTGCTTCAATATTATTGTTTTCTATGAGTTGCTTTTTACGGGCAGTCTCTAGTGTTTTAAATCCATTTTTATGAAGTACATTTTTTAAATAATCTTCAGGATAGTAATGGGTGTATATACTTTCATTTTCACCTGAACTTGGTCCAACTTCTTTTGAGTTTTCATAAGAATCTTCCATAGTGCTTATGTATAGAATACCATTTGTGTTTAGAAGTTGATACGAATTTTTAATAAAAGTACTTACTTCTTCTTTTGATAAATAGGGAAGACAGAACCCGCACATAATTCCATCAAATGATGTATTGATGTTATAAATATTTTTACAATCCATTAATTTTAAATTTGCTGAAGGATTATTCTCTTTTGCTAACTGTAACATTTCATCAGCAATATCAATTCCTAAAATATTAAGTTCTGGATTATTATCTAATAAGTATTTTGTTATATTTCCAGGACCACAACCTATTTCTAATATAGCTGAATCATCACTAATTAAATAGCTTAAAAAACGATCATAAGTATCACTAAATAATGTGACATCCATGAATTTGTCTTCATAGGCTTTTGCATACTTTCCAAATATTTTTGCAGTGT
>Ga0209291_1001953_pt1 | contig 17498 bp, 14 predicted proteins | sample GOMGulsemesocosm_FD_184633 | JGI IMG/M metagenome (GOLD analysis project Ga0209291, IMG submission 184633) | Methane-oxidizing microbial communities from mesocosms in the Gulf of Mexico - GOM9B Gulf of Mexico (SPAdes) (version 2) | ecosystem: Environmental > Aquatic > Marine > Cold seeps...
ATCGTTGGCGGTCAAAATGGTACCGTCCATATCAAACTCTATAATTGCTTGCACTTTATTGATGGCATTCATCTGAGCTAACATATCTGCAAATTGCAATTCCTTAGCTTGTTCAACTGAACTTTCTATACCTTGGCTCATTTTCGTTTTTTCCTTCCGATTGAATGTTATCTTTTTATGTCATAGAAACTGGCAATGTTTTTCTGACTATATTGTTCAATAAAGAATAATACCTGCTCGCCTTGTCTGATTATTTAGGCAAATTCTCTAGGCATAACTTATTTATTAAAACTTATTAAGCTCGTTACATCCGTGAATATAACTCACGACATTTATTTTTTAATCATACAGTTAACTATTAATTAAGCTGTTATTGCTATTCATATTTCTAGGTAACCGCAATAGTTTTTTCGTCCACTTGATATAATTCACTTTGATCTAACAGCGCCTGGCTATTTAATAGGATAATAAGCTTCTCTTCTACCGATGCTAGGCCGTCTAAAAAACAGCGGTCAATTTTGTGGCCGAACTCTGGAGCTTTTCGAATTGACTTTTTATCAAATTTATAAACTTCGGATACCGCATCAACGACTATGCCAACCACCATTGGATTAGCAATATCTTGGTTACGTAAAATAATCGTGACTGTCTTTTCGTTATAAGGTAAGGGCTCTTCACCAAAACGCTGTCGTAAATCGATAATAGGAATAATGATGCCGCGCAGATTAATAACCCCTTTGATATAATCAGGTTTATTTGGCAACTTAGTCACAGAACTCCAGACACGAATTTCTTGCACACATAAAATGTCAACACCAAATTCTTCGCCATTTAGAATAAAGGTGAGATATTCTTGCTCTTTGCTCATAAAATATTCCTTTATTAGTCTAACTGGTGTGCTTCAATCGTTTGCAAGGCAACGACATTTAACACGGTAACGACGTTTTCTGCCACGTTGACTAGGCCTGCTATATATTCTTGCGGTACGCAGCCACCAAAAGCAGGTGCTTTTTTTATCTCATTTTCTTCGGCATTCAATACATCAGAAACTGCATCAACGACAAACCCTATAGTGCGTGATTTATCGTCATTAACGACGGTAAGTACAACAACCACGGTTGTCTCGCAGTAAATGGCTTCGCCAATATCAAATTTAAGGCGTAAATCAATAATGGGCACAATAATACCGCGCATATTAATGACGCCTTTAACATAGTGAGGGGCATTGGGGATTTTGGTTGGGTTTTCCCAGCTTCTAATTTCTTCGACACACAAAATATTAACCGCATATTGTTCTTGTGCGAGTAAAAAAGTCAAAAATTGCTCACCGCTAGAAATAAAATCAATACCTTCCATTGAATACTCACCTTCAACAGGCACTTCATCAACTAATGATTGAATATTCATTAAGCCAATACCTCAGTTTCAATTTTTTTCTTGCTAGCCTTTTCATTTGATTGTTGTCTTTGTGCTCTTTTCAGCGCCATCGTTATCATCCCTGGAACATCTAAGATCATAGCAACCGAACCATCACCTAAAATAGTCGCTCCTGAAATACCTTCAACCTGTTGGTAGTTATCGTTAAGGCTTTTTACTACAACTTGCTGCTGTGCTAATAAGTCATCGACCATCAAACCGACTTTCTGTCCGTCAGCTTCAACAACGACTAATAATGCATTACTTAATTCTTTGTTGTCTGCAGGGATATCAAACAATTGATAAATGGGGATAATCGGCACGTTATCTTCACGTAGTCGATATAAAACCATATCGCCAGAAACTCGATTAATTAGTTGCTCTTTAACTTGTAAGGATTCAACAATAGTGATCAGTGGGATAATATAAACTTCTCTACCTACCTTCACCAATTGCCCATCTAAGATAGCCAGTGTAAGTGGTAAATATACTTTAAATTGACTACCTTTCCCTTGCTCTGATTGAACTTGTATTCTACCGCCCAATGATTGAATGTTCTTTTTAACTACATCCATACCAACACCACGCCCAGAAATATCACTAAGCTCTTTTGCCGTAGAAAATCCTGGCTCAAAGATCAAATCAAATACTTGGCTTTCATTTAAGGTGTTACTGGTATCAACTAAACCTTTTTCTACGGCTTTATCAAAAACCGCTTGGCGATCAATTCCACCGCCGTCATCATTGATCTCAATAACAACATTGCCACCTTGGTGATAAGCAGCCAAGGTAATGGTGCCCACTTCAGACTTACCATTAGCAATTCGAGTTTCTTTAGACTCGATACCATGATCAACTGCATTTCTGACCAAGTGCACTAAAGGGTCACCTATTTGTTCCATGACCGTTTTGTCTAACTCAGTTTGCTCGCCATTAATAACTAGCGTTACTTCTTTGTCTGTTTTCTTCGATAAATCATGAACTAACCGAGGGAATCGGTTAAAAACAAAACTAATAGGCAACATGCGAATACGCATGACACTTTCTTGAAGTTCTTTGGTATTTTGTAACAGTTGCTCTAAGCCATTCGTTAAACGGGTAAGTTTTGACATTTCAAAATCATTACCTAGCTCAGACAACATCGACTGAGTAATAACAAGTTCACCGACTAAATTAATTAAACTATCAACTTTATCAACACCAACACGTATTGAGCCTGTTTCACTCTTCGATTTTTGAGTTGATTTTTCTGGAGAATTAACCACAACAGGAGATGGCACAGCTTTAATCTGCGGCGCTTTAACTGCTTCTTCAACCAATGGGCTGCTAACTAATTTATTTTCAGCACTATCAGATTTTTGCTGAGTAATAGAAAGTTGGCATTCATCTTCAACCCATTCAAAAACCTCTTTAATTTCGTCTTCATTCACTGAAGTTTTAAGTGATAATGTCCAAGTTAAATGTAAAGTTTCAGCGTCAAGTCCTAATAAGCTCGGTAGCTCTTTACAGTCAGCTTCAAGGCTCACTTCACCTAATTCAGCTAAGGCATTAAATAATAGCAGTGGATCGTTGCCGGTTTGCACTAAGTGAGGTTCAGGGATAAAGGTTATCAACCAAGTAGAGAATGCCTGGCTATTATCTGAAGTTATTTCATGATTTGTTGTCACAGCAGCTTCGATCTCTTGCTTTTGTAACGCAAATTCGAGCAATTTAGCGGTTTCAGCTATTTTACTGTTCTCACAGGGTTCCTCATCACGAATAGCTTTAATAAGAAAGCGTAAGCAGTCAACAGATACTAATAATAGCTCGACCTCTGGCTGAACAATGTTTCTTTGGCCATTTCGCATTTCATCGAGTAACGTTTCAACCAAATGGGTAAATTCGGTTACGTGATTAAAGCCAAAGGTTCCTGCTCCCCCCTTAATAGAATGAGCAGCTCTAAAAATGGCATTAATGCTGTCATCGTCACCTTGTTGTAAAGTGAGTAGACTTGACTCCATCAACTCAAGCCCTTCGAAACTCTCTTCCAAAAAACTAGGAATGAACTGAGAGAGATCAATACTCATAATAAGTTACCGTATAACGCGCTTAATGGTGGCAAGTAGTTTTTCAGGGTTAAATGGTTTAACTAACCAGCCTGTAGCCCCTGCAGATTTGCCACGCATTTTCATATCTGTAGAGCTTTCAGTGGTTAACATTAAAATTGGTGTAAACTTAAAAGGTGCTAATTTTCTTAGCTCACCACATAAAGCGATACCATCCATAATCGGCATGTTTACATCAGAAATGACCAAATCAAAATTATTCGTTTTAGCCTTAGCTAGGCCATCTTGGCCATCTTTAGCTTCAACCGTTTCATAGCCAGCACTTTTCAAGGTAAAACTAACCATATCGCGTATAGAGTTAGAGTCATCGACCACTAAAATTTTTGACATTTTCTTTCCTATAGAATAATTATTATCAACACAATGCTAGCTAGAAAAATACTGGTTTAAAGCAGTGTCGTTAATCCCTAACTGCTTTATACCTTCTTTAATAGCTAAAGACTGCGGTTGCCAAATAAGTTGTTTGTTTTGAGATATTATGAATTTTACTGTTGCGAGAAGTAACTGAATGCCTAGGGTATCTATCTGCTGAACATTACTATCGTCGATTTCGATAATATCTTGCTGCTGAATTTCTATTAATAACGAGGTTTTACAATCATCAACATAAGCAATTGTTAATTGTTCGGGTAATTTAAACATATATGGCAACCTCCTTATTCTCTATAGTTCAGACATACAGCAATAAGCTATAGACATGATATAGAACATGCTAAAAATTCGATTTGTAAGATATATTTAGAAGCAAGCTTTGTCCATTGCAATTTTCATCAAGCTAACAAATATTAATGAAATGACATGCAAACCCAACCCGATCGTTTGTTTTTCAAACAAAACAAGCTCACTATATTTCCACACTAAATGTAAGCGCTTTTAAAATGCATCATACTGTAAATTATAATTATCTATGGCTTAAATTCATGAAAGAGTATTAACTTATGATGCAGGTGAATCCTCTCAAGCTATCGTATTTATTGAACACATCACCAATAAAGCTAAAGTAACTCGAAAGTATCATTAAACCGATATATCTTATTTAAGCCAACTATAAACAGTGATAATCAAACGCCTCACCTCCCAAGAAACACATTGTTACACTTTTATTACACGAGAAATCGCTTTTTGAATTTGATTTTGTATGGATTCGCTTACGTTAGATGAAAAACAGGTGTCTAATATTTTTTATGTAGCTTCGGCACAAGTCATAACTTTCGATTCATGATAAAGTATAAACAGAACAGCTATTAGCTACCATTATCAAAATTAATGGTGTATATAAGCAAACGACACCGAATAGTTTAAAATATCACTCTTTATCTCGATAAAAACTAGGCGTCATTCCGGTATTTACTTTAAACATATGAATAAAAGCTGAAGCCGATTCATAACCAAGATATAAAGCTATAGATGTAATCGACTTACCCATGGACAGTTGACTAATCGCTATCTGAACATTTAAACGTTGTCGCCATGTTCGATAACTTAAGCCTGTTTCATTTTTAAATAAACGAGAAAGTGAACGAGCTGAAGCGCCAACCACCTTTCCCCATTGCTCCAAATTGTGATTTGTAGAAGGATCTTTTTGCATTAAAGTCAGCATTTTTAATAATCTTGAATCTTTTGGATACGGCAATTGCAATATCACGTTTTCCGCTAAAGATAGCCTGTCCAATATCAAGCGCAGTAACCGCCCATCAGAACTTCTCCATTGATAATCATTTGTTATTTCATTAGCCTCTGCAATTAAAGCTTTTAAAAAATGATTAACTTTTAGCACACAGCAACTAGAAGGCAGCTTTTTAAGTAATGCATTATCGAAATAGAAGCTAGTTAACTCTACATTGCTTATCGCCGTAACCTCATGTTCTATGCCAGGCAATAACCATACTCCTTGCTCTGGAGGTACAATATATTGTTCGTTCGGTGTAGCAACAATTAATACACCTTTATGTGCGTAGACAAATTGCCCCCAGCTATGACTGTGCTTTTCAACAATTGAATTAATACCTAATGAACGACTAACAATGGTAATGGGCTGAGTTAATCGCTGTTTACTTTCTTTAGATGGGGTTATTTTTTTAAGGTTTGGCATGAATTCGATATAAGTAGTCGTATCATCGACATACTACCAAGCCATATTTTATTTATCATTAGTTTTTAGAATAAATAGATTAAGGTTATCAATGTTAACACCTGAATGGATACTGTCATTTTTGTTATTAGGGACTATCGTTGGTTTTATCGCGGGTTTATTAGGCGTTGGCGGCGGAGGTATTTTAGTACCAATATTAACTTCGATCTTTTTGATACAAGGAGTTCCTAACGAAAAGGTTATACATTTAGCGCTTGGAACATCTATGGCCTGTATAATCATTACCTCAATTTCAAGTTTATGGGCACACCATAAGAAAGGAGCAATAATTTGGTCGGTAGTAAGAACCATGTCTTACGGAATTATTGCTGGAACGTTTCTTTCAACCTTTGTCGCTTCTCATTTATCTTCATTTTATTTAGCTATTTTTTTTACTGCCTTTATGACTTTTGTTGCTATAAAAATGTTGAAGATAAAGAAGAACAAGCAATTAAAAAGTAGCGATAACAAAGGCCATATCATAGTTATTTCTACAAGTATTGGCGCAATATCCGCGTTAGTCTCTATTGGCGGAGGCTCTTTAACTGTGCCATATCTTGTTTCAAGAAATTTAGATTTAAAAAAAGCGATTGCAACCTCTGCCGCAATAGGTTTACCCATATCATTAGCGGGAACGTTAGGTTATTTAATGAACGGTTGGAGCGAAGTTACTATTACTAACTACACGATTGGCTTTATATATTTACCTGCTTTTTTCTTAATTTCTTTAATGAGTTTTGTTACCGCGCCTTTTGGGGCAAAGGCTTCTCATTATTTACCCGTAAATGTTTTAAAAAGGCTCTTTGCTCTATTGCTCATTATGATGAGTTTAAAAATGCTTATTTCTATTATGTAAAGTTGCACTTAATAAACGATTTAACATGGGTTACAAGTTTTATCCTTTGATTATTGTCCGCTGTCCGAATCTCCCAGACATCGGACACTAACTCATTGTCCGCGGACAATCACCTCCTCACCAACAATAAACTTTTCAAATAAAATTCAATAACTTAAATAAAAATTTCGAGTTGGCATGTAAGCTGCTCTATTGAGAACAACTTACATGCTATTGGAATAAGAGATGATAAAAGATACCAGCCAACAAGATCTAGCGATTAAGCCACGAAATATTAAGGTTACACGGACCATTTTAATTTTATTAGTTACGTTAACAGCGTTAACTACGCTAGTTTATGCGGCAAACGAATGGTCAAATCAACGGCTCAGTATCGATAGTTTACGCGTTAAAACATCAAAAGTTGAACGAGGTAACTTGTTTCGAGATATAGCCACAACCGGTAAAATTGTGGCGGCGAATGCACCTGTAATTTATAGCACAGAAATAGGCCAAGTTACTTTTCAAGTAAAACCCGGCGATATGGTCGATAAAAATCAAGCGATAGCTAAAATCTCTAGCCCAGAGCTTCATTCAACATTAAAACAGGCAACCACCCGGTTACAAAGTATGGTAAGTGATGTTGCCCGAAGTAAATTAGAGGCTCGCCGCTCTGAGCTGAAACAAAAGCAAATGCTAGAATTAGCAAAAGTTGAACTAGACGCGGCGCAACGTGAGTTTAATCGTGGCTCTATCTCCAACAAGCAAAATCTTATTAGTAAAAAAGACTTTGAAGAAACACAAGACAATTTAGTTAAAGCAAAGTTAACCTATACCCACGCTCAACAAGAAACACAATTAAATAAAGACACCGTAGCTTTTGAAATTGAAAATAAGAAGCTAGCCGTGACCACACAAAAAATTGCCGTTATTGAATTACAACGGAAAGTTGATGAGCTTGATATTACCTCTCCTGTCGCAGGTATTATTGGTAATTGGTTGACCGAACAAAAAGCGCAAGTAGCTGCTAATCAGCCTCTGATGACAGTAGTAGATTTGACCGCTTTTGAGGCTGAGCTCAATGTTCCAGAAAGTTATGCTGACGAGCTGGGCATAGGTATGCCGGTTGAAGTTAATGTCGGTGGTGTCAAGTTAAGCGGCAAACTTGTTTCAATCTCACCTGAAGTTAGCAATAACCAAGTAACAACAAGAGTCAGAATGAATGATATTAGTCGTGCTAGTTTACGACAAAATCAGCGTTTATCTGCTCGTATTATTTTAGAAGAAAAACAGAATGTATTAATGGTTAAACGTGGCGCTTTCATACAATCAGGTGGAGGTAAGACAACCTATTTAGTACAAGAAGGCTCAGCAAGCAAACTAGCCATTGAAACAGGTGCATCAAGCATCAGCCATATTGAAATATTAGCTGGAGCAACAGAAGGCGATACTATTGTTGTTTCAGATTTAGCGTTATTTAAGCAAGAACCCCGTGTGCTATTAAACTAACATCATAAGGAATTAACCATGTTAAAAATGAATAATATTAATAAAATATACCGCACAGACTTAGTAGAAACACACGCATTAAGTGAATTTAACCTTAATGTAAAAGAAGGAGAGTTTGTTTCTGTCACAGGTCCTTCAGGGTCTGGGAAAACTACTTTTTTAAACTTGGCAGGTCTACTCGAACCGACTTCAACAGGTACCTATGAATTAGATGGCATCAATGTAGTCGGCTTAAACGATAGGCAATTATCAAAAATACGAAATGAAAAAATTGGTTTTATTTTTCAAGGTTTTAATTTAATACCTGATTTAAATTTATTTGAAAATGTCGACGTGCCTCTAAGGTATCGAGGATTTAATAGTAAAGAACGTAAAGAACGTATTGAAAATGCACTTGAGCAAGTAGGTTTAGCTGCCCGTATGAAACACTTACCATCACAATTATCTGGAGGTCAACAACAACGAGTAGCGATAGCTAGAGCGTTAGCAGGTACTCCAAGGTTTTTACTCGCCGATGAACCTACAGGTAACTTAGACAGTTTAATGGCTCGCCAAGTGATGGAGTTATTAGAAAATATCAATAAAAGTGGTACCACTATTGTTATGGTTACGCATGATCCTGAATTAGCGAGACGAGCTGAACGAAACATTCAAATTGTTGACGGCCAAGTATGTGACTTCACTTTATATCAAAATAATAAAGTCGAAGCCAAACAAGCTGTTTCAGCTTAAAGGGACGAAAATTATGTTTTTTTACTATTTAAAGTTGGCCAAAAAAAGTTTACTAAAAACGCCAATAACCACAGCATTAATGGTGTTAGCTATTGCGCTTGGTATTGGTGTATCAATGAACGCGTTAACACTTAATCACGTACGTTCAGTAAACCCAATGCCTGAAAAAGGTAAGCAATTATTTGCCCTACAATTGCAAACAATGAACAAAATCGGAACTCGGCATACCTATGACGATATGCCAATGCAAGTCACTTATCAAGACGCGATAAATATACAACGCATGACACCGTCAATACGTCAAATTTCATCAGTAAAAACGGGGTTTGCTATACAAACGCAAGACCCTGATTTCGCTCCAATATTGCAATCAGCTCGTGCAACACAAAGCGATTTTTTTGAGATGTTTAATATTGAGTTTTTATATGGTGGCTCATGGGGGAAAGAAATAGATCACAGCCCAGATAATCAAGTAGTTATCGCTGAAGAGCTCAATGAAAGGTTATTCGGAGGTGGCGATAATCTCGGTAAAAATATTTATTTAAATCAGAATAGTTACCGGATCGTCGGCATTAGTAAAAGTTGGAACCCAAAACCAAAATTTTACGACTTAAACAATGGTCAATTCCAACGGTCTGAGCAAGTTTATATCCCTTTCTCTTTGTTACCTGTGCACGAATATCCTAGCTGGGGTAACAATAATGGTTGGGGACCTGAAAAAATAGACACTTATCAAGACAAATTAAACTCTGAGATCATGTGGATTCAATATTGGGTAGAGTTAGAAAATAACGACAAAAAATCAGACTTTTTAAACTTCTTAGCTGGCTATGTTGAACAACAAAAGAAATTAGGCCGCTTCGAGCGTGATGATGCCAGAGGCACATTACGTAATGTTGAAGAGTGGCTTGAATATAATGAAGTTGTTGGCAATGACAGTAATATCCTCGTCGGTATTAGTTTTATGTTTTTAGCTGTCTGTTTAATCAACACTGTTGGATTATTGCTGGCTAAATTTTTAAAACGTGCTCCAGAAATTGGCGTAAGACGAGCACTGGGTGCAAATCAAGCACAAGTATTTTTACAGCACTTAGTTGAAGTTGGGGTACTCGGCTTTTTAGGGGGGGTACTCGGCCTAGTTATTGCCAATATTGGTCTGTTCATTTTGAGAAATCAATACGATGGCTTCGATGTTTTAGCCACCATGGACATGAGCATGTTTATTGCTGCGCCACTTATCGCTATTAGTGCAACAGTACTTTCAGGTTTATATCCAGCATGGCGTGTTTGTACAACACTACCGTCCATTCATTTAAAAACACAGTAGGAGCTGACTATGTTGAATATATCTCCAATATTTAATGCCATGCTAAGAAACAAAAGCAGCGTTATTTTAATGGTATTGCAAGTGGCGCTCACCCTAGCGGTAGTAAGTAATGCTGCTTACATTATTAATGAACGTTTAGAGTTAATGCAAAGAAATTCTGGGCTAGATGAGTCTCAATTATTTTCATTTAACATTTTTACCTTCGACAAAGCTATTGATATACAACAACAGCTTGAATTAGATGAAAACATGTTGCGCGCTATTCCTGGGGTAAATGATGCGGTTGCTATAAATCAAGTGCCTTTAACCGGCTCTGGTGATTCTTCTGGCTATAGAGTACAAATAGAAGAAAGTGGTGCAAAAATAGTTCAAGCGGGAGTTTATAGGGCTGATGAGCACGTACTGAAAACACTAGGTTTAACCGTTATAGAAGGGAGAGACTTTACTCAAGATGATGTAATTTATGCTACTGGCGCTTCTCAACCCAATACCGTTATTATCACCAAAGCGATGGCTGACGAATTATTTCCAGATGGCAATGCTGTTGGCAAAGACATTTATCAGTTTGAACAACCTATCCGGATCATAGGTATAGTTGGCCATATGCAAGGTTCATGGCTTGGTTCAAGCTATGTTAATAATAATATATTTATACCGGTCGTACACCCTAGAACCTTCAAGCGTTTTTTAATTAATACTGATAACACAGCTATTGACAGAATTATGAGTAATATTACTCAAAAAATGTTGGCACTGAATAAAGGTCGTGTAGTTATGGAACCTAATAAATTAACCGATGATTTACGCGACCAATATCAATCCGACGACTTGATGGTTAATATGTTAATAATAATTATAAGTATTATTTTATTTATCACAGCGTTAGGAGTTTCCGGCATGGCAATATTTAATGTTAATCGCAGGAAACGTCAAATTGGTACTAGGCGTGCGCTAGGCGCTAGTCAAACAGATATAATTACTCAATTTATGATTGAGAATTTCCTAATGACTGCTATTGGTATTATCATCGGAATAATATTAAGTATATTTCTAAATGGTTATTTAATGGAGTATTTTTCTTCTTCGCGAATTGCTATTAGTTATATAATGGCTACTACTATCGGCTTAGTATTATTAGGCCAATTAGCGGTGCTATTTCCGGCGAAAAGCGCCGCAAGTATCTCGCCAGCAATATCAACAAGGTCGGTTTGATTTTTGCTCTGTTAAGTTTTAGAGCATAAGATGCTGAAGTTAATTTTTACTTTAGCTTACGTTTTAGCTTAAGTATAAAATAAAGCGTCTCACGATATTTGAGACGCTTAATTTAACAATAATGAATAAAGAGCTACATGGATAAAATACTCATCGTTGATGACAACCCATCGGTATGTCAGGCACTTGAATTATTGCTCGAACTACATGATTTACCGAGCATTAGTTGTCACTCCCCTAAAGAGGCAATTACAACAGTAATGCATCAGCGTATTTCGTTGGTTATTCTTGATATGAATTTTAGCCAAGACACCACCAGTGGTGAAGAAGGCAAAGATACCTTTTATCAATTACGCCAAATAAAACCTGATCTTCCTATAATATTGATCACTGCTTGGTCACACTTATCAATGGCTATCGAATTAGTAAAAAACGGTGCCGCCGATTATCTCAATAAACCTTGGGATGACGAAAAGCTATTGGTTAGCATTAAGAATTTAATTGAAATCAGTGAATTAAACCAAGCAAATGAATACCTTTTACGCCAACATAACGAACGTAGTGCTAACCTAAAGTCTCATCAATTATGCGGTATTGTTTTTGCAAGTTCATCAATGCAACGTTTAATTGATATGACATTACAAATAGCAAAGTCTGATGCCTCAATACTAATTACTGGTCCAAACGGTACCGGAAAAGAAAAAATAGCTGAGATCACTCAAGCAAATTCATCACGAAATAACCAAGCATTTATTAAAGTTAATGTTGGCGCCCTTCCTCATGAACTGATGGAAGCTGAACTATTTGGTGCAGAGCCTGGCGCTTTTACAGGGATAACCAAAACACGTATAGGCCGTTTTGAAGCAGCAAATAACGGTACACTATTTTTAGATGAAATTGGTAACCTCCCCTTAGCCGGACAAGTAAAGTTACTGAGGGTATTACAAACGGGAGAGTTCGAACGTTTAGGTAGCCATATTACTCAAAAAGTAAATGTTAGAGTGATCAGCGCTACTAACTCAAATTTATTAGACGACATAAAAGCCGGAAAATTCAGAGAAGATCTTTATTATCGCCTTAATGTTATTCAGCTTGATATACCGGCGCTAAAATACCGTGTTGACGATATTATTCCGCTGACCAAGCATTTTTTGAATTCTAAGATAAATTTGCCATTAGAGGTGGAGCGAACGCTAAAAACCCATCCATGGCCAGGTAATGTCAGAGAGCTTGAGAATTCATGTCAACGTGCGATGTTACTTAATCAATCGAGTGACCTAAGCGCTGCTGACTTTGGTTTATCTGCAATTAAAATAACGCCAGAAAAGTTAAACAATGAATTAACTAAAACAGATATAACTCAAGCGATAAATGCCGCCGATGGCAATATCAGCCATGCAGCAAAAACATTAAACCTTAGCCGCCAAGCCCTATACCGACGAATGGACAAATTTGGTATCGCAAAATGATATTCGACTCCATTAAAGCAAAGTTTATTATAGCGACATGTTTAGCAGTTATTGTAAGTTGTACCTTAGTTTATCATGCCGCTGGTGGTGACAACTGGCAATACTTTAGCTTGCTAATGCTATTTATATTGCCTATCGCCCTTGCTATAGCTTTATATTGTTACTCAAGTATCGATAAAAATTTTCAATCTTTAAAGCTAGGGTTACTTAATCTCAAAGATAATGAATTTACTGTTTCTTTACCGGTTATTGCAAATGATGAATTCAGCCAGCTTAATCAATTATTTAATGAGGCCTCTTTAAGTTTACGAAAAGAGAAGCAACATATTTATCAACGAGAGTTATTACTTGATAAAGTCATCGAAAGCTCGCCATTAGCAATGACGCTAGTCGATGATACCGATCATGTTATTTATGCTAATTCTTCAGCAAAAGCTTTACTCAACGACGGTAAACGGTTCGAAGGTAACAGTTTTACTGAAATGAGAAAGCATTGGCCAGAAAGTTTAACTCAAGCCATTGCAGCAGATAAAGATGGTTTATTTACCATCGAAGATGATGATGAAGTCCACACATGGCATATTTCTCGTGGCCAGTTTTTATTAAATAATCAATACCATCATTTATTCTTATTCAAGCAGCTCACCCGTGAAATTGGCAGACAAGAAGTCGCTGTGTGGAAAAAAGTTATTCGGGTAATTAGCCATGAGTTAAATAACTCCTTAGCACCAATTTCTTCTATGGCGCATTCTGGCCAGTTAATAGCTAATAATTTAGCGCACGACAAACTTGTTTTAGTTTTTTCTACCATCAAAGACAGAGTTGAGCATTTAAATAGATTTATCAGTGGTTATGCTAAATTTGCCAAACTACCTATGCCTATCATTGAAAAAAACAATTGGTATGACTTAATAGAAAAACTAAAAGAGCAATCAACCTTTATTGTCGAAGGTGATTTACCCAGTCAGCCCGCTTATTTTGATGTTGCCCAAATAGAGCAAGTATTGATCAATCTTTTGAAAAATGCTGTTGAGGCAAATTCGGATGATAATCAGATTACCCTAGCTGTAAATTTATTAAAGGGTGGATGCCAAATAACCATAGCAGACAGGGGAACAGGTATGTCAGACATTGTTCTACACAATGCACTTATTCCATTTTATTCAACGAAACAATCAGGAACGGGGCTAGGTCTAGCCTTATGTAGAGAGATAATAGAAGCACATGACGGCCAAATAAGCCTCAACAACCGCCAAAATGGAGGGTTAATTGTGCGAATTTTTTTACCTCAAGGCATTAACGAAAAAGCGCCAGAATAAAGAATAAAGACATCTTTAGTAACCACTCCATGGTAAAAAATCTGTGCATAAAAAAGCAGCAATTAATTTTGCTGCTTTACAATAGCTTTTTCAATAATCTTTAATTCAAATGTTATTATAAATATTTTCGTAAAAAATCAGCCATTAGCTCCATAGTGTTTTTACGGTTTACAGCATCATTAAAATGATGAGTTCCATATTTAAATAACTCCATATCCACTTCTTTATCCGCCCTTTTTAGCGCGTTATACATAGCTTCTGATTCACGGTAACTCACCACAGCGTCTACTTTTCCGTGAATTAAAAGCACTGGTGCTTTAAACGCTTCTGCGTGGTTTATTGGTGACAGTCCCTCGAGTTCAGACTGGTTATCTGTAATAGCATTCTCGATATCGGCCTTATTCCCCCAGCGCTTCCAATCAGCTAACGTAGTAGTCATGTTTGCAACGCCAGCAAGGCTGATAATACATTTGAATCGTTCCGGAGTTTGAAAGCCAGCAGATAACGCAGCATAACCACCATAACTACCACCAACAATACAAGCGTTACTGGCATCAGCTTGTTTACTTGCTTTTAACCAGTCCATGGCATCAATTAAGTCGGTTTGCATTTTTTTGCCCCACTGATGATAGCCTGCGGTTTCATATTTGTTACCAAAGCCAGTTGAACCACGAAAGTTCACCTGTAATACTGCATAACCTTGGTTAGCAAACATCTGTACATAACTATCAAAATATTGGCTGTCTCTTGAGAAAGGCCCGCCATGTGGATAAAGAACCACCGGTGGATTTTTCACATTATTAGGCAGGGTTAAATAGCCATGCAACTTCATGCCATCGCGAGCTTCAAAGTCAAAAGGCTGAACCTGCGCTAAGTTAGCTTTTTCCAGTTGTGGAAACTTTGCATACCAAAAATTAAGTTTATTCGTTTTTTTGTCATACAAATAAAATTTACCTGGCGACTTATCACTAACAGCATAAATGATGTGCCTTTCTTTATTTTCATCCCAATCATAGATGTTTGCTTTTAAGTTGCTTTTATCAAATAGGGTGGCAATTTGTTGGGCAAACTTATTACTGCTTTTATCAAAATAAACCCGCTTAACAAAGTTATCATTGTACTTATAACCAACAATAGTCCAATTTTTTCCTTCTAAACGTCGTATAGTACCAGTGATATCGAATTCACCAGGCGCTTCTGCTAATAATTCATACTCACCGCTTTCTATATGGTATCTCCACAAAGCTTTTTTATTTAATTGGTAATCAGAAATAACTACAATTGAATTACTTTTAGGATCATATGATTGGGCCCAAAATGTTTCTGTTTTATAATTTTCAAACGTTTTTACCATTTGCCAGTCTGAATCAACATCTTTGCGGGTGTAAATATAACGAGTCTTATTTTTATAGTTTTTATCCGCACCTACGCCAAGCAAGATATCTCCGCTATGACCTACTGCCCAACTATAAATACGTTTTGTGTTCGGCAAATACTTGGAGAACTCCCCAGTATTAACATTCACTTTATAAATAGAAGAATAAAAATTATCTCGCTCATTATTCATGGTTACTAAAATATGCTCAGGATCTTCTTTCAGTAAGCTTTTTAAATCAGGGCTGTTCATATAAAAAGATGACTTTGACTTCTTCCGCGTCTTCATTCTAAGTTCGATAACATCACTACCGTCGATACTGGCAGAGTAAATATGATTTGTTCTAACTCTTTTTTTCCATTCACTAATAAATAAGGGTTGTGTAACTGACACTAAAACTCTTTTATTATTCGCCCAACTAATATCTTCAATACGGTATTTCTCAGTACCCAGCTGCAATAAAATCTGCATTTTACTCTTGTCATCAAAAGGGAACAGTGCCACTTGAGTGGTATCGCCTTGATTTAAAATAACTGCAATATTTTTACCATCAGGAGAGATAATAGGTTGCTGCACCAAAGGCATTTGGTTGAAATGCTCTAATGGAATACCCCCTTCTTTTGCCATGGCACTGGCAGAGAAAAGAAAAATAGAAAAAACGAGACATATATGTCGAAACATTAAAAACTCCAAGTTGTTATAAGATAAACTCCATAAATAATATGTTACTGAAATGAAACATTAATAACAACAAGTAAATCATCCACTTGATTATAAAAAAACTTTTATTTTCAACTTATTATGGCTAAAGCAACTAGCTACAGATGAACAATAAGTCCCCCCCATCTCGACACGAAGTTTACAAGGAGATTATCATTTGTTAATTGTCCGAATTCGTACACCTCTGGTTACAATCGGTCAGTTTCATATAATAACCAGCCAAGATTTTTTATTTGAATGAAATGCAAAACTAATGTTTTTACCAACAAATACAATACATTAAAACCTTTATCAACGACTTTTACAAACTTGGTACTTATTTTGTAATAGTGGCTATATGAATAATATTAATATAGGCCGCAGAGCAGTGGATTCCAGTATTGACCATGCAACATTAAATGCACAAAAAAAACGTAAAATAGGTAAATTTATCGGATGGACAACTATTGTTTTTGCCTTATTTTACGGCATTAAAATCATGATATCACCAGCCATAGAACGCGACAGCATTCAGGTAGCTCATGTTGAGCAAGGGCCTGTAAGTAGTAGTATTGTAGCTTCAGGCATCGTTGTACCACGCTTTGAGCAGCAAATATCTAGCCCGATGCAAACTGAAATTACCCGCGTGTTTTTAAAAGCCGGGGCGCAAGTACAAGCCGGTGACATAATAATGGAGCTTAACAATAGTAAGATTTTACTTTTAGTAAATGGTCTGAGCGACCAAATACAACTTAAAGATGTTGCTATCGTTCGACTTAAACAACAACAAACGAAAGATGTTAGAGCCCTGCAAAGCCGAATAGAATTATTGAATGTTGATTTAAAAGGCCAAAACATTCACCTTAATCGTTATCTTGAATTACAGAAAAACCATATTGTTTCTGATTTTGACGTTGATACTGCCAAACTTAACGTCGAGAAAACACAAATCGAATTGCGTCAATTAGAAGAGCAAGTAAACGACATCCGCGCGCTGATAAAAATTGATCTTGAGAAGATATCACTCGAAAAGAAAATACTGAGCCAGCAACTTGCTACACAGCAACTATTACTTGCTCAGTGCCAAGTTAAAGCACCTTACGACGGAATTTTAACTCATGTATTAGATCAAACCGGACAAAACGTTAACCAAGGGTTGACCTTAGCTAAAGTAGCCAACCTTAACAGTTACCGAATTGAAGGCACGCTATCTGATTATTATGCACAACAACTATCGAATGGCCTTGAGGTGAAAATTAAACTGCCCAGTGGTGACAGCGTAGGCACATTAAGCAGAGTATTGCCTACCGTAACTGACGGAGTGATGCAGGTCTTAGTAGATTTTAACCAAGCCGATATTTCGCAACTT
>Ga0209291_1001955_pt1 | contig 17465 bp, 14 predicted proteins | sample GOMGulsemesocosm_FD_184633 | JGI IMG/M metagenome (GOLD analysis project Ga0209291, IMG submission 184633) | Methane-oxidizing microbial communities from mesocosms in the Gulf of Mexico - GOM9B Gulf of Mexico (SPAdes) (version 2) | ecosystem: Environmental > Aquatic > Marine > Cold seeps...
CATCATCTGCAAGCAGACATGTTACCCCTCGACTTGCATGTGTTAAGCCTGCCGCTAGCGTTCATCCTGAGCCAGGATCAAACTCTTCATCGTTAAATTTTAAATATTATTTAAACCTAACAACAATCAAATTCAATTAACTCAAAATGGTTTACTTTAATTATTATTGTATTATTTAAAAAAAATAATACGCGCTGTCAATCAATATTTCAATGAACATAAATTCTTTCGAAGTCGTGTAAATGATAGTCGAAACTACCTTTTGTTGAGTTGCCGGACTTGAACCAACTTACTTTCCTATAACTCTATTTTTTAAGAACTTTTTAACTCTACAACTTTCGTTGTTTCGCTAAGCGGATGCGAACTTACAACCTTTTTTGTTTCTCACAATGCTTTTTTTAAATTTTATTTTAAAAGTTTTTTTAACTCTTAAAAACTAAACTCAAAATACATTTTAAAAGAACTTACTAGCGACACAACTGTTTCGCTAAGCGGTTGCAAACCTACAACCTTTTTAATTCCTCGCAATGCTTTTTTTTGAATATTTTTTAAAAGTTTTTCAACTCTCAAAAACAACCTAAAACACACTAATCAATGAACTTTCTTAACGCTAAACTTATATCGTTTTGCGGGTGCAAATATACTTCCTTTCTTCCGTAATAACCTAATTTTTTAAGCGGTTATTTTGAAGTTTTTGGTCGGTATTTTCGGAAGCGCTGGAAACGTGCGGATTGATTGTTGTGAAATGCAATATACTGTGGTTTCTGAAAAAGTATTTGCGAGAAACAATTAACAAATCATTTCATTATCGTTTGCAATAGCATAATCGAAGCACAACCTTATAATATAACAGATGATGTGTTTTTAGTAAAATCAACATGACTTTACCACTATATGTAGCCTAATATGGTTTCTCCAATCGTCGAAATGACACTTCTTTACTTTATTAACAATGTTGTTTTGCGTTAGCGATAGCAGTGACATCCTTTTTTAGCACTCCCAAATACATATGACTACTATTTTTATCATACAAATACTTCAATAGATAACTGTAGACAAAATGGAAATTGCTAAAAAAGATATAATGGGTAGCGCCACCTGAAGCAACAACGAAAGGGAACGCCCTAAAAAAGGAGCCAGGAGTTAAAACAATATTACAAGAAGAAATCCCAAACCAAACCAAACCGCACAGTAAAGTCCTTGTAAGGATAGTTTGGCGCACTGTAAAAGTCATTACCTGTCCATGCAGAATTAAAATGCTCAGCTTTTAAATAGATACGTGCGTTCCTAACTTTTGCATTTACAAAAAAGTCCAAACGAGGATATGCTCCATATTCTTTATCAGTCTGCACATAGAATTCCGATAATAAAGGATCGTAAGCATTCATCTTATATTCTGAGAAATAACTTCCTATTACACCTATTTGTATATTCAAGTTTTTTTCAAACCATGCATCAGTATAATACAACGAACTTCTCAGTATTAAATCAGGAACATTTAGTACGTCGTCAGCTTGAGTAACTTTTTGATACTGCACGTTATTATCAAGCGCTAGTTTTCGAAACTTAAATTCTTTATTTACAGATAATTTAAGATACTTTATATCCTTATTATATTGAAATGGCTTTATACTATTGGTTACTGCATCAATTCCGAAATAGGCATGATTAGCAATAGTACTATAGGATGCTTTTAATAACCCATATTTTTTTGCATCTATTTCAAACGCTAGCACATTTGTTTTTGTAGTTTCAAAATTTGGGTTAGACCAGTTGTAATTTTTATAATCACTTTGATACAGTCTATAATTGAAATCTGGCAATGTTTCTTTTAACATCACTTCTCCTTTAATATCAACTGAAGATAATAACGGATATTCAACATTAGTACTAAAAAGCCTTCCTTTATCATCATTAGAAAGGTTCGAAGTGAAGTTTGATTTTAATTTAAGCTTGCCAAAATCATTTTTATAACTAGCACCATACGATGCAAAAGTCCCTTTTAACCTGTTAGGAATCGTACCCGAAGCTAAGAACACTAAACTATTATACCCGTAATTATAATCGGTATAACCTCCGTGTATAGCTAATTCGCCAATTTTACTTTGCTGGAAAGAAACATACCCTTTATTATAGAATTTCTCTAACCGTACCTCATCACTTATTGACGACACAAAAGCATCGCCAAAAAATACATTTTCATTACTTTGATTGAATTGATATTTTTTATCTTCTAAATTAGAAACATGCCCTAAACTCAATCCGTAATTACTCGTGGAGTCTTGTTGTTTGAATATGTTATAATAATGATTTAAATAAAACCTTTTAGCTGACAATTTATTATCCGCATCTTCAAAATTTACTTCAAAACGAGATCTATCCTTAAATTCTTTATTTTTATTTTCAAAATCTGTGACCAAATCATCAATTATTCCACCATTTTCTTCATTTTCTATTGATTGCATTGCGATATGCGCTTTCGCAAAATATCGTTTACTTTTAGTGTTGTAATTTATTGAAGACCTAAACTTCCCTCCATTAGTTCTAATATGTCTATATTTCCCTAAAGACCTTAGTCCTTTATATGCAATTGAAATATTAAATTGAGGTGTTGTATTAACCGTAAAGAAACCATCTGCTAATTGCCCTTGTTCCATTGTTGTTTTAAAAAACAACTCTGTTAAAGGAGTAGCAACATTAAAATACTTAATATCATCCACTTCGGCATAATCAATATGTTTTGCCCGAGCACCGAATCTAGAAAACGAAGTTTCATTTTCTGTAAAATCATATCCTATTTTATTAAAAACCTGTCCTGTATTTGAAAAAGGCAGTAACTCAAAATAATCTTTCCTTAAGTAATTATATTTATACTCCTTTTTAATACTCAAGGTAGTATCGATATAGGTAGTGTCATTTTCAATAGTAATGAATTTATAGTCCGAAGCCTTTGTATCTACTTTAACCGCTTTAGTTACACCTGAAGATGATTTACCATTTTTATCTAACCCAAAATCCGACAGAGATTTATTTTTTCCTTTAATTGACTTCATTTCTTTTTTCTGCGCGTTTACCGTTAACACACATAAAAACAATATTATAAATATATTTAATACTTGCTTCATTCTTTTTTTGAAATTCAATTTACCCATAATCGGGTTAATTAATCTAGGTTATTACTAACAAAACAATGTCGTTAGTTTACAACTCGAATACTTATATCCGGCATATTAACTTCTGCAAATGTAATAGAAATAAAAAAATCTACATTTATAATTACACTTAAAGTGATGTTAATCCTGCTAGCTACTTTAATTCCTTGAAATTTTATTTCAAAAAGCTTATTTTCGCAACTATGCTTTTACCTTATTTTCAAAAAAAACTTATAGAGTGCGGAACAGATGAAGCTGGACGTGGCTGTTTAGCAGGACCCGTAACTGCTGCTGCAGTTATATTGCCCCCACGATTCAAGAATAATATCCTGAACGACTCTAAAAAACTAAGTGAAAAAAAACGAGAATTACTCAAGCCTATTATTGAACTAAAAGCTATCGCATTTGGTGTTTGTCATGTTTTTGAGGATGAAATTGACGAGATCAATATTCTTAATGCATCTATTACTGCTATGCAACGTTCCATTACGCAATTATCACCTCAACCAGAATTTATTATTGTTGACGGAAATAAGTTTAAACCTTATAATGAAGTCCCGTACGAAACTATTATTAAAGGTGACGGTAAATATTTAAGTATTGCTGCTGCTTCTGTATTAGCAAAAACCTCCAGAGACGCTTATATGGAAAAAATACATAAGGAGTTCCCCATGTATAACTGGAAACAAAATAAAGGATACCCTACTAAAGAACATAGAGAAGCAATTAGAAAATACGGGGCAACAAAATATCACCGAAAGACTTTTAGATTATTGCCTGAGTAATTAAAACTAGACCTCTAAGCTTAATATTTTATGAATATATAAAATCATTTCTTTTTGATACTTTTGCTACTGGTTTTGTACACATATTAAATTTTAGCTTCATGAAACAATCATATATCTTATTCATCATATTTTTCAGCTTGTTATCATGCGATAAAAAGGAAACTAAAACAAACACCTTAACTGATTATATCCCTAATAACCCTTCTGTAGTAATTAGTGCTCCAAGTATTCAAAAACTACAAAGCGAATTAAAAGCGAATGTTTTTATTAAATCTTTTAACTCAACAAATACTTTTCAAAATATAAAAAAAGATTTTAATTTTTGTAACGATATTAAATCTGATAATTCAATTTTAATAAGTTACGCCACAGTAGGAAGAACTCTTGAATATCTATTTACCATAAAAGCACAAAACATAGAAAATAACATTAGAACCAACACAACTAAAAAAAGCTACAATTCCGTTTCTTATCAAGAGTTGAAAAACCAAAAAGCATATACTTTGGTACTTGACAGTACTCTAGTAGTAAGCTCATCAGAAATTCTTATTGAAAATTTAATTAGAAACAACACCGACAATATTAGATACAGTAACAATAGCTTTTTAAAACTTCATGAAACAAGCGATCCTAACAAAGTATCCGCTTACCTAAACAACAAGAAAAAACCTGCTTTTTTTAATAGTGTTTTCCCTACACAGTTTTTAGGGAATACAGATTGGACTTCAGTAGAGTTAAACTACGATAATGGTCTATCCATTAACGGTATTACTACCAATACTACCATTGCACATAGTTTTGCTACAAATTTATTGAATTCAAAAACAGAAGAAAGTAATATTAGTGAAGTTATTCCTTTAAACTTTTCAAGCTACACCACATATACGTTTGAAGAACTAAAAAACTTTAATTCACAATTTGAAAATTTTAATGAATTAATTGACAATTGTACTGAAGCCACTAGCTTTAAAGAAGGTAAAAACTCATTATCTGCCTTCAAACTATTAAATACTTCTATTTCCGAAAACCTTACAGAGCTGAACGCTTACAGAAACACATCAATATATAGAAACACTTATTATAAAATCCCTACTATAATTTCTAACAAACAGCCTGAATTCGCTTGTTATTTAGGTGATTTCTTAATCCTATCAAACAACATAGAAAGTCTTCAAAACTGCATTTCTCATTACCAAAACAAAACAACATTAAACAACCAACACTTTTATACAGAAAACACCAATGCACTATTAGGAGAAGCTCACATCACTAATAGCACTAAAATAAGTGTTTTGAAAAACAGATTAGCTGCTATTTTAGATGACTCAAGTATCAAAAAAGTTCAACTTACTGAGTTCCCTTTATTAATGAATCAAGTCACTTTTGAAGATAATTATATTCAATTTAATTCTGTTATTAAAAAAGTAATCAAACAAAAGGCTAAAGCATCCATTTCTCAGTTTGCAAGCATAAATTTTCCTGCAAATATTACTTCTACACTACAATGGGTAACCAACCATAAAACAAAGGAAAAAGAATTAATTGTTCAAGACCAAAACAATGTTCTATATCTGATTTCAAATAAAGGAAAGATTATATGGAACAAACAATTAGACGATAAAATTCAAGGAGAAGTAATTCAAGTGGATTTATTTAAAAACAGAAAGCTTCAATTAGCCTTTACTACCAACAGTGAGTTTTTAGTTTTAGATAGAAATGGTAAAGTTGTTGATCAATTTCATAAGAAATTTTCAGAAGGCAATGTATTACCGCTGTCCGTTTTTGATTACGATAAGAATAGAAATTACCGATTCGTAATTAGTCAAGGTAATCAAGTAGCTATGTATGACAACAAATTTAAAATCATAAAAGGATTTAAGTTTACAGAAACAAACAGCAACTTACTACACACACCTCAGCACCTCAGAATCGGAACCAAAGATTATATTATAGTTCCTGAAACTAATGGAACACTACATGTTTTAGACAGACAAGGGAAATCACGTACTAAAATAAAAACCCAGTTTGCTTTTGACACTAGTGAGTTTTCAAACTTTAAAAACGGTTTAGTTTTTAAAGACAGCAAAAACACTGTGAATAGCGTTAATATTTCATCAGGAAAAGTATCTAAATTAGACATTTTACAAGGAAACAATACTAATAAAATTAATTACAGAAGCAATTCTAAAGTCAAACTAGAGGATAATATTCTTACTATAAACGATAAAACTATTGAATTGGATTTTGGAAATTATAGTGACCCAGCAATATTTTACAACAACAAAAAATGCTACATCAATATTACAGATTTAGATAGTCAAAAGGTATACATATATAACTATAGTGCGCAATTATTAGATCAATTTCCAGTGTATGGGCAATCTCCAATTGTATTAACAAATATGGACAAAGATTCTAAACTAGAGTTTGCTGTTAAAGGCGAATCGAACTCTGTATTGATTTATAAAATGTATTAGTAAGTCAGTTCTGCTTCAAAAAGAGCACTAAAATGATTCAGTATTTTGGACTTCACTTCTTCTACCGGGGTTTCTTTTCCTAATTCAGCATGCATTGATGTTACGGCCTTTCCTCGTATTCCGCATGGAATGATATTATCAAAATAACCTAAATCGGCATTTACATTTAATGCAAATCCATGCATGGTAACCCAACGTGAAGCACGTACTCCCATAGCACAAATTTTACGAGCGAAAGGAGTTCCAGCCCCTAACCAAACACCTGTTTCTCCATCACTACGCCCAGATTCTAATCCGTACTCGGCAAGGGTTAAGATAATTGCTTCTTCTAATAACCGCAGGTATTTATGTATATCCGTAAAGAAATTCTCTAAATCTAAAATAGGGTACCCAACTATTTGACCTGGTCCGTGATACGTGATATCACCCCCTCTATTTATTTTATAAAATGTAGCACCTTTAGCTGCTAACTGCTCTTCATTTAACAATAAATGATCAAAGCTTCCGCTTTTCCCTAGTGTATATACATGCGGATGCTCTACAAATAAAAAATGGTTTTCGGTTTCAAGATTAGCTGCTTCTCTTCTATTCTTAATTTTTGTATCAACAATAGTTTTAAAAATGGATTCTTGATACTCCCAAGAATCCTTATAGTCTTTTGTTCCTAAGTCCTGTACTTGTACCTTTTTATTTATTATTTGATTATCCATAAATGAGTGTTATTCTTAATACCTCAAAGGTACTATTTTAATCTCACCAGAGGTGTTAATTTTTCGAGGCTATCACAATAAACGAAAAATGGTATTTATTAATATTCGCCTCATTATCTCACACCAATGAAACTTTTTAAGTTCTCAATAACATCTATATCATGACGGATTTTTGCAAATAAAATAAATAGTATTATAAATGCTATTAAAAACCCGAAAATGAGCCCGTTACTACTTTTCTTCGCAACCTTTTTACTAGCTTTCAAGTAAGACTTAGACATTTTACCAATCCATTTACCTACCAAACCAAACATAGGTACAAATATCAATATGGTAACAGCCATCCCTATGAGAACTGAAACATATGTTGAGTCCTTATAATAGGAATTAATTAACTTTACTACATATTCATTTATTAATGAAGCAGTAAGTACTGATATTATTATAGTAGCGTATTTTGTAGACTTGATTAAACTCATGTAATTAGTTTTTCAATCCACAATATTAATCAATTTCATTCTCATTTCAAGAAACATCAAGCTGATTTCCCTTCACTAAATTAAGGTATTAATTATTTGGATTATTTATAATTACTAAGGCTGCTATAACCCCAGGAACCCATGCGCAACAGGTTAATATAAAAACGATTATTATTGAACCACAGCCTTTATCTAACACTGCTAATGGTGGAAAAAAGATTGAAAGAATTACTCTCCAGATACTCATACGATTTGATTTATTTTAATTGATGTACTATATATGTATTGCTATTACTGACTTTGTTACACATTTCTTTTCTTTTATTGTTAGATATACTACATTAGCGTAAATTAAAACTAAACAATTATTTTACATGGAAAATTTAGACAATAGAGAAATGCCTAAAAACAATATGGCATTAGCAATAACAAGTACTGTTCTTGGAATGTGCTCATCATACTGTATTGGTTTCATACTTGGTATCGTTGCAATTGTAATGTCATCTCAAGTAAAAAAGAAATTCGAAGAAGGTGATTTCGAAGGAGCTGAAAAATCAGCAAAAAACGCAAAAACTCTTGCATACATTTCATTAGCTTTATTTGCTGCTAGTATCATATTCATGATCTTTAACTGGGACAACATGATGGAACAATTCAACTTAGCAATGGAGCAATACCAAGCTACTCAAGGATAGTAGTTATAAAACTTATCATAGAAGCTGATTTTTAAGAGGAAAATCAGCTTCTATTTTTATATGAAAAAAGTCATTTCCATAATAGCCATCATAACCTTTTTTGGAGTTATTAGATATTTTTATTTAAATAACCCATCAAAAAACGAAAGCCCTTTTGCTATTTGCATGACTAAACGAATTGCAAACATCAACTGTCCTGGATGTGGTGGTCAACGTGCATTTCATCAATTACTAAATGGTAATTTTATTGAAGCAGGAAAACTGAATATCTTTATTTATTTCTTCGCTCCATTACTCGCCTACATATTCTTTAGCTTTGCTTTAAAACCATTCAATATCAACTTTCCTGATATTGACATTTCAACAAAAAACCTAGGTTTTATTTTACTCTTTTTTGTAGCATTTACAGTTGTGCGAAACCTTCCTTTTTAACCCACCATAGAGGCAATTTTTTTTAGTCTCTTTTTTATTAAAAAAATATTCAAAATAACGCTTTTGTCACAAGTTGTTATTTCTATTCTTTTCATTTTTACTGCACCTATATTTTACGTAATTTCGCAACTTATTCCCATCATTGGGTTTAACACACCGAGGCTCGCCTCACTAGTAAATTATAGAATTAATTCATTCCTCTCGAGCTTGTCTCATAGGAAATTGACTAAAACAAGTACAAATGCAATTATCAGAACAAGAAGTTGTAAGACGTGAAAAGCTTACCAAGTTACGAGAATTGGGTATCAACCCTTATCCAGCAAACCTTTATCCTGTAGACAATAGTTCTAAACAGATTAAAGAAAACTTTGCTGAAGATAAACAGGTGGTAATTGCAGGAAGATTAATGTCTCGTAGAATCCAAGGGAAAGCATCTTTTGCTGAACTACAAGATAGCGAAGGAAGAATACAAGTGTATTTTAATCGTGATGAAATTTGTACTGGTGAAGACAAAACTTTATATAATGATGTCTATAAGAAATTATTAGATATCGGTGATTTTATTGGTATTGAAGGAACTTTGTTTACTACACAGGTAGGAGAAAAAACAGTTTTAGTAAACAACTTTACTTTATTAAGTAAAGCTTTAAAGCCATTACCATTACCTAAAACTGATAAAGACGGAAAAACTTTTGACGAATTTAACGATCCTGAAATGCGTTACCGCCAACGTTACGCTGATTTGGTAGTAAACCCTCATGTAAAAGAAGTATTTGTAAAAAGAAACAAGTTGTTTACCGCAATGCGTAACTTTTTTAACGACTCAGGATATATGGAGGTTGAAACTCCAATTTTACAACCTATCCCTGGTGGAGCTGCAGCAAGACCATTTATCACACATCACAACTCATTGGATATGCCTTTATATATGCGTATTGCTAATGAATTGTATTTAAAAAGATTGATTGTTGGTGGTTTTGACGGAGTGTATGAGTTTTCTAAAAACTTCCGTAATGAAGGAATGGATAGAACTCACAATCCGGAATTTACAGCAATGGAAATTTATGTAGCTTATAAGGACTACAACTGGATGATGGACTTTACTGAAAAGTTATTAGAACATTGTGCCATAGCTGTAAATGGGAGCTCAAAAGCAACATTTAACGGACAAGAAATTGATTTTAAAGCGCCTTACAAACGTATTACCATGGCAGATTCTATTAAAGAATTTACTGGTTATGATATTTACGGAAAATCAGAAGATGAATTAAGAGCTGCCGCAAAAGATATGGGTATAGCTGTTGATGAAACTATGGGTAAAGGAAAATTAATTGATGAAATGTTTGGTGAAAAATGTGAAGGAAACTACATACAACCAACATTCATTACTGACTACCCGAAAGAGATGAGTCCGCTATGTAAAGAACATAGAGATAATCCTGAATTAACGGAACGCTTTGAATTAATGGTTTGTGGTAAAGAAATCGCAAATGCATATTCTGAATTAAACGATCCTATTGACCAGCGTGAACGTTTTGAAGCACAGTTAAAGCTTGCTGAAAAAGGTGATGATGAAGCTACCGAATTTATTGATCATGATTTCTTACGTGCATTAGAATACGGTATGCCTCCAACATCTGGATTGGGAATTGGAATGGATAGGTTAATTATGTTTTTAACGGACAATCCTTCAATACAAGAAGTGTTGTTCTTTCCACAAATGAAACTTGAAAAGAAAGCGCCATCTGTTGATTTAAACGAAGATGAAAAGTTTGTGTTAAACTTATTGCAAAAAGCTGAAAAGATTGATTTAAACGATTTAAAATCACAATCAGGACTAAGCAATAAAAAATGGGATAAATCTATTAAAGGATTAACAAAAAATAACTTGGCTAAAGTAAATAAAACGGAAGCTGGTTTGTTCCTGGAGGTCGTGTAACACACCTCATCCTAACTCCATCGCCCTAGCTATCTAATAGCTCACACTATACCCTTCAAGGAGAAGGAACTATAAAACACCAAAAAGGAGCTACAACTTGTAGCTCCTTTTTATTTTTATTGCATTTTATTTATAAGAAAACCGTTTTACTGACACAAGTAAAACGGTTTCTTACTAAAAACTAAGTTAGTTTAACTTAATATTACTTAATTAATCTTTTATTAAAAAAATAAACTCGAAAACCCTACGTTTGTGACTAATAAGCTCTCACTGCTCTAACATCAAATACATCAGATTTGAAATAATGATTATATTGAGCTCCGTCATAAAAGGATTGCATCCAAGCATATAATACCCCTGAATTTGTAGAACACCAGTACGGGCCATTACTTAAGGTTGTCCCTCCATTTGCCAAAAGATTAGTATTAATAGAACTCTTATTAGAATATATATAATTTAATTCATCTTTATTTGGCAAAAACCAATCAGAATATCCTCCTCCATTATAAGATTTCACAACCCCTACGGCATATGAACCTGGACCATATTCATTATAAATAGCATTAGTATTTGACGCTCCAGAACCAAACGATGTAGCGTTAGCCCCCGTAATATCTACAGATGAATAAAGATTCCACTTTATATCAACAGCTTGGTCAGTTAATGCAATAACCAAACCATGTGTATTATCTGTTGGGTCTACCCAAACAACTATACCTCCATGAGCATAATCACCAACAGAAACCACAGGTGGAGGTGAAACAGGTAAAGTTGAACTGTCTAAAACTGAAATAAAGTTTACACCATTATTAAAGTATAAACTTTTTGGTGTGCAGTCAGTACAATAGACCATTAAGCCTTCCGAAGGGCTGTTAATGGTGTTTATCTGTAATGTTGTCATTCGAGGAGGCAAAAACCCTAATGTAGTACTTTCAACATCTAAAGCAGCTGATGCATGTGGCGTATTTGTTCCTATCCCAACCTGTCCAAAAGTTGTAATTGTTGTTGCTATTAATATAGCAAATAATAATATTTTTCTCATCTTAATTTATTTTTTACAATTGTTCCCTTGAGGTATTTTCACTATCACAAGGAAAGTTTAATTTATATTATTTTTTATTTAAAATGGTAACACACCTTACTTTACTAGTAACTTTTTAATGATTACCTGAGCTTTATTATTAAAAGAAAATTGTATAAAATACATTCCTTTTGCTAACTGAGAAGTAGAGACTTGGTTTACTCCTGTTTCAACAGTGATATTTTCTTTTTGATATACTTCCTTACCTGTTAGGTCACATATCATTATAGATAATTGACTTACATTATTTGGTAAATCATAATAAATACTTATTTCGTTTGAACTAACTGGGTTAGGGTATAGTTTGAAGTTATTAGTCACTACTACTTCATCTACTCCTAATGAAGATTGATCTGCTGCAAAAGTAAAGTCTCCAAAACCAAGGGAACCACTATACTGTTCCCATTGTAAATTTATAGTGTTATAACGAACTAATACTTCTGTACCTGCTGGAGGATTTCCATTATATGTAGCCCCAACCATTGCATTTACACTAACAGCAACATCTGTAGAAGCACCAGTAATTTTATTTACCGTCCAATATTCAACATCGCTTAGCTCATAACCTGACAAAGCTGCACTTATATTTCCCGAAGGTGCGCTATTTGTGTAATCACAAACAATTTCATCAGTCGCTACAGTAGTAATATTCATAAGAGACTGCACAGTATCTCCAATATTTACAGTTGTTGTTCCTGCATCATAAACAGTGATTTTACCGTCAACATAAGTAGCTGAATCTGTCCATAACACCCCAGCTTCTTCTGTAAAAACCCCATTTAAATGATGTGTTACTGGGTTACTGCCTGCAACAAAATCTAATGCTGGTTTTAAGTTAAAGGATCCACCGTTACCTATATATATATCTTGCGCCAATAAAGGAGAAAGACAAAGCATAAACAGTAATCTAATCCAATACATTTTTAAATTGTGTTCTATCATATTTTATTAGTTTTAAATATTCATTTTTTCTTGTTTCAGTTTTATCAATTTGATTGATTAGATAAAAGCAAATAATCATACTAGTTTTTTCATTTTTTGTAAAATTTAATTTATAGTTAACTGTTTGTTTTTATATTCAAGGTGTCGAGTATTAGTAAACCATAACCAAAATTTCTAAACTTATTTTTAAGCGCTGTAAAATACAACCTTGAAACACATAAGAACTACGGTAAAACCGCCTTTTTACAACACCCCATTTTCATAGGCTGTTTGCAATAGGTCTTTTGTGTCTAATTTCTGTTTTAGTTTGTTTTTTCTTTTCTCTATAGCACCTAATGACAGGTTCAATTTATTAGGTAAATCCTTTGTTTTACTATTTTTAGCTAAGTGAAACAACAAGTCAACATCTATGGTATCAATTGCTATTGCTGACACCTTTTTTTTATCCTTTTTAGAAGTGATTGTCGGGCTATAAAAATTTGTATTCCCCCAAAGAGCCCTTATACTTTTTAAAAGCAACTCTTTGCTGACTTCTTGCTTCCATAAAAAAACATTTGGCTGAAACAAGTTAATTATACGCTGCACCTTAAAAGAGGAAACTTTTGCGCTTAATAACATTAATTTACATGTACTGTTTGTCGCTTTTAAAGTTGTTAAAAAACGTTCTTCCGACACTCCTTCATCTTGTATGGCATAATCATTTGAAACAATTACAATATCATATTTCGAATTAATCTTTAGCAGCTCCTGTGCCTCAGTAATTGATAGTACATTTTTAATTTGAAAAGGAGCGTCTCCATATTGTTGTAAGATCTCTTTGTAAAAAGCCACCATGATAGGGTACTTTTCAATCAGTAGTATTTTTTGCTTTTTAGTACTCATGTATTTTGTAATGCATATTTATGCATTACAAAACTATCACTAGTAATACTAATGTCCATAATGAAGTTCCTTACAGTATAAAAGGAAAAACCTTACTTAAATAGAACTACTATTTTTAACAAACTATCATATAAAAAAACCGTTTTGTACATATATACAAAACGGTTTTAGCCCCAAAGCTAAAGTTAGTTTAACTCAAACTATATAAAATTTATTCTACTGCAAATGTATAGCATTAAGGAGGTGGACTGATAAGGAGAAGCCTTACAGTGTAAAAGGTAAAACCTTACTTCTGTAATAATAGTAATTTTACAGCAATACCATTGTTCATAATGCGATTTCTCCTAATGTTGAAATAATTCTTCGTTATGACCTTTCATTGTTAACACACGTCATTACAAGGAGCGGTAGCGACGAAGTAATATGCTAGTCGATACAAATAACAATCTGAGTAAAAAAAACTACTATCAGTACTCCTGTTTTGACAGATTGCTTCGCTTCATTGCATTACGCTCGCAATGACGTAAGCCAACAAGTACACGTCATTATGAAGGAGGAACGACTGAAATAATCTCTCAGTCGAAACTCAACTTCTTGAGTAAAAGAGCAACTCCATACTTTATGAAGCACTACTGTATTGACAGATTGCTTCACTACATTACGCTCAAAACGAGGTGCGTAAATAGCCAACAATATACTTTGACAAGCTCAGCATGACATAACCACTTGCATCTATACTATAGAAAAAATAAAAATAGTCACAGTGTGACTATATAAAACCTTTATCCTTGGCAAGTTCCACCAATACTTTATCGGATTCTTTTTGGATATCGAATATTTCTTTTAACTGACGCTTCCTACGTTCTATACCACCAATAGACATTGGGATAACTTTAGGTAAGTCGACCATTTTAGCACCTATAGATAATTCATACAACAATTGACGATCAATTTTATCTAAAAAGAAATCGTGGTTGATATGCGTTCGTAATAATTTCAACACCGTTTTACTGTAATATGGTATTCCTTCAACCACAGTTGTTATAGCCGAAATCAAATCAGAAGGGGTGATATCATTCTTTATTAAAAAGCCTTCTGGATTAATACTTTTTAAAATATTATTTACTCTGTAGTTATCGTTATAGGTAGTTGCTACAATAATTTTAGTATCTGGTAATTGTTTACGGATTTCAATCCCTAAATCTTCTCCCGATAAAAATTGCCCATCAGAAGATTTTGGCAATTTCATATCTAAAAAAATCAAATCTATCTCTTTTTTACTGTTGATTTTTTCTAATGCAGCATCACAATTGGTTGCCATTTCAATAGAAAAACCAATAGTACTATTTTCAGAAGCTGTTTTTAGCAATGCACTTTTATAGGCATCAGCAATTATAGGATGGTCGTCAATAACTAAAACAGTAAATGATTGCATAGTAGATAAGTTAGTTTAGGTTTAGGCGATAGACTCAGCTAGTGGTATTGTAATATTTAATAATGTTCCTTCCCCAATAGTCGAGCTTATTTCAAAAGTACCATTTATTTTTTTAGTTCTTGCAGTTATATTTTTCAATCCTATCCCTTGTGATTTTTTTGTTGAATCAAAACCAATTCCGTTGTCTTTTATCTTTAAACGTAGAGCTGAATTATTAACCGAAAAATGTATTGTAACTAATTTAGCTTGAGCATACTTATTTATATTTTGAAGCGCTTCTTGCACCATACGGTAGCAATTAATTTTTACTGCATCATTAATCATACTCCAATGCACCGTGTCATCATCGGTAATTTTATACTCAAATCCTGTTATCACACTCTGTTCTTGCACTAAATGTTCTACTACTTGAATATAATCGGCTTTTCCGCTTAATAGCTCGCTTTTTAATTCATGAGAGATAACTCGTATTTCTTTTTCTATTTCTTGTAACTCATCAACATACAACTGGTGTTTTGCTTTAGTTTCGTCATCTCCTTTTAAGTCTAAAAAGCCCATTCCCATTCTTGTCCCAAATATTCTTCCTAACACACCATCATGCAATTCTTCAGAAATACGGTGTCGCTCATTCAAACGCCCTTCTTCTAGTTTAGCCTGCTGTTTTAACAACAATCTATATACCTCCTCGTTAGCTTGTTGTTGCTCCGCTTCTGATTGTAATGCTCTGTTTTTTGAACGTTGTAAGCGCATAAAATACAATAAGGACAATATGGTTAGTAATGCAAACGATCCTACTAATATAATGGTTTGTTGTGAAGACAACCTATTGGTTTCCTCAATATATTCATCGGTTTCGAAACGAATTCTGGTAAACTGATTACGTAAGCGACGTTGGTGTTTTTCTAATTTTTTACTTTCTTCAATGTGTTCCTTTAAATATGCGCTTGCATTATTTACATCTGTTTTTGAAAGTAGTACTAGTGATGCCAACAGGTCTCTATGATTAGTCGCTTCTTTAGCTATTTCATAAGCCTCTTTAGCGTATGAAAAAGCTGTACTACTATCTTTATGTATTAAATGGTACTCCCCTAAATGTAAGTTGACAATCAAAACACCTGATTTATTATTTATACTATCTCTTATCTTTAAAGAGGCTAATAACTCATTTTTAACATTTAGTGTATCTCCACTTAGTAATCGTGTATAAGCAAAATTATCTTTTAGGCGAGCATAAGATCGTATGTTTTGGTAGTATAAGCTATCATTACTTAACGCTTTAGTAAAACATGTAATGGCTTTTTCATACTTTTTTTTACTTTGATAAATAAGCCCTAAGCTATTAAAATACCTCGATTTATAATTATTAGTATCCTCAAACTTATTTAAATACTCGAAAGACTTTTCACGATAAAACAAGGATTTTTCATATTCCTCCAAGTCTCTATATATCGCTGAAAGCAGGCCATAACTTCTATAAAGCTTTTTATTTTCCTCTAAGCTCTTGTATATTGAAATAGCTTTAAACAAGTTGGTTTCAGCTCCAATAAAGTCTTCTATTCGCCCCTGTGCAAAAGCCATATTATACAACATCATTCCTTCATTATACCTATCGTCGATTAAATTAAAATATTTTGAGGCGTGAAAATAATGATAATACGAGGAATCAATTTTTTCTTTTTTTGAATAGAAAATACCTTTTTGCCAATGTGTTTGAGCAATACGAAAGGTGTCTTGTAATTTTAGTGATAAGTTCAGTGCCTCTTTGTTTGTATGTCTAAAAAAAACACTATCATTTAGTTTATACGCCAGATGAGAAATTTTCAACAAAGCGCGGTTTTTTATTGAATCGTTTTCTTGGCTCTCATTTAAACTATAAGCACTTAAAAGATTATGCTTTCGTTCCTCAATAGAACCCGTTTTAACTTTTGACTTATTTATTAATAAGACTACACTGTCATTTAAGGTAGTATCCTTATTTTTTTGAATATCATTTTTAGACTTACACCCAATAATTAATATTAGCGCAATCCAAAAAAATAAAATCGAGCCTCCGCTCTTGTTGTATGATGTGATTTTCAATTTTAAGTATTTAAAAACAAAAATAAAAAAATCCTCAAGCTTTCACTCAAGGATTTTAACTTGCTTCATAAATAATTTTAATCTCCAGATCCATCTTCTTCAACTTCATCTTCTTCATCATCACCAGTTCTTAAACTCAGTTGATTTGTAGTTTCATCTTCTAGTGGCAACACTTCTTGTTGCATCACTGGTGTTTCATCCATCATAACATCGTCTGTAGTACACGAGTATAAAACAGTTGTACACCCTACTAACACAAATAATCTTTTTAAATTCTTCATAATATATAATTTTGGTTTTTAATAATTAGAGCAATGCTGCTCATTCTCACTAGTACTATGAATGTGTCAGCACTTGTTCTTGCGTAACCAAAA
>Ga0209291_1001957_pt1 | contig 17460 bp, 16 predicted proteins | sample GOMGulsemesocosm_FD_184633 | JGI IMG/M metagenome (GOLD analysis project Ga0209291, IMG submission 184633) | Methane-oxidizing microbial communities from mesocosms in the Gulf of Mexico - GOM9B Gulf of Mexico (SPAdes) (version 2) | ecosystem: Environmental > Aquatic > Marine > Cold seeps...
TATCTCTTTGCTTATGATATTTGATTGTCGTAATTTTTTTAATCTGCGTTGGGAAGCTGTTGCAGATAAACCAACTATCATGCCTAAATCCTCAGATGATATACGATTGTTATTTTGTAACTCCTTAAGAATTTTTTTGTCTAATACATCCATACTGCTTAATCCTGCATTTGTTTAGAAAATACGCAGTATAACGCATTATGTTAGATGCGTTATGCAGCGAAGTGCTTGTCGATGTAATATAAAATAGCTTTATCTAGTTTAATCGGTATCAAAAATTAATTCACCGATGCTTTTTCAAGAGGAATGACAATGGCTATCACTTTATATTCAGGTAACAGAAACGCTTCTAGTTGGGCTTTTCGTGCATGGTTGGCACTTAGGGAGCAGGGTATTGAATTTGAAGAAATAATTATCGATATAAGAAGACCGCAGCGCTGGAAGAATTTAGCTGCAATAGGGACGTTTTCTCCGCCTGCGGCAGTACCTGTTTTAGTTGATAATGAATGTGTAATTTATGACTCGTCGGCAATCATGGAGTATGCGAACGAACTTGGTGATGGCTCACTTCTCCCCAAGGACATCAAATTAAGGGCACAAGCCCGCTCTTTAGTTGCTTGGCAGCACTCTACTTTTAGTAAAGTGTGTGCTTGTTTGTCATTTGAGAGTGCTTTTTATAAAGAAAAAAAACAACTGACGGCAAATGAAATATCGAGTGCAGAATGGGTTTATTCAATTTGGGAAACGCATTTAACAACAAATAAAGGCCCTTACTTAGCTGGACAGTTTTCTCTAGCTGATATAGCGCTCGTTCCATCCGTTCTTCGCTTAAAGTCGCATTGTGCTGTTTCAGAAAAGTTTCCTTTAACCAAAGAGTGGATGAAGCGATTATTAGAACGGCCCCATGTGCAAGAATGGTTAACTGAGGCGTATGCTTTGGATCCAATATACTGTGAAGGCTATTACAGCAGCTAAATAGTTCTACATAGCTTAATCAGTAGCCCATTAGAATGAATACATTTAACGATGAAAATATTCCAAGGGAAATCCAATTTTATCAAATTTTAGTTGTAATTGGGGTGTCAATATAGCCCCCATGTAATATCAATAAAAAAAATGGTTAAGTTGTATATTGGCGGCATGATGTATTAAATAAGAGCTTCAATGCGTCGGTATAACATCACCTCTGACTCACTAACAATCTTAGCTGGTCGATTGAACCGCGCATAATAGCCGCTCCTGCTAACATTCATGACATCGCACTGTTTTTTTACTGGAAGAGTGCCTTCATTATTTTCAATAAAATTAAACTTTAATTCATTGTTTATGAAGAAGGCATCGGCCTTTTTTAAATTTTCTTTTTCCATATGCAGTTGCTTGTTTTCTTTACGGAGTTTGATCAACTTACTACGCTGATTACCGCTTAAAATATTATCTGATTGTTTGTCTTCAGATTGCTGCTTCCAGCCATATAATTAACTGGCTCAGAATTCTAAAGACTGTGCTGTATCAGAAGCGGTATAGCCTTGCCCGATAGCTAAAGCTACAGCTTCTTCTTTGAGTGCTTTTATATAAGTATTAGATTACTGTTTTGAATCATAAACACCTCGATGAGTTAGGATATAATCCTTTATCAAAGTGTCCGATGCCATCAGGTCAGTTGAGGGGTAACTATATACGCCGTCATAAAGCCTTCAGTTTGAAAAGCGTTCATCTCCCTAAAATGATATGTTTTTTACCTGAAGTGTTCAATTAATATCAATTAGGTTCACAGCAAACTTCAATAACCGAATATTAATGGCAGCAATGAGATTAATCCAGACCGACAAACGCGTTGAAAGTTCTGGCTAGTATTGCTCTATTTATGATCGTAGTTCACAAAAGTTCAATGGCCGCTCTAACTCTGGTCTGCTGCCAGTCACTCAAAACTAATATTAGCTTTTGTCGAACTTAAGAAGTCACTGCTCGATGTTAATACAGATACGAAAGCAGACTTTGCGCACTGATATAAATATGCGTTGTTTACTATAGATATTACCAATTAATCGAACTCCTAAGCTACGCTAGAATCCTAGCAACTTTTAAAATGCTCAAATATTAGCGCCCAATTTGGCGGAGTTAGGAGTGGTATCACTGCTGTATTCTGCAATAATAATTATTCTCCTCATAAATTTAGAAATAATTGGCAGCATCAAAGTATGAGTTCGATAGAAGCGAAACGGTCAAGTTACAAAGCAACCTTGTCATTAATTATTGAGTCGGGCATATACCGACACAATACTTTACGGAACCGCCTACTCAAAATTATTAACAAAATTGGTAGCGCCTCGGCATTGGACACACTAAAGGCACCTCACTGGGAAATTCTTTATTACCTCATCGAGTGCCAACTGTGTGAAAAGACTGTCGCAGTTACAGATATCTCACTTGGGACGCAGATACCTGCAACTACGGCAAGGAGATTAGTAACGTTTCTTAAGAAAAATGGGATTATTGAAACCAAGCAAGATAAAAATGATAAGCGACGGATTATCGCGGAATTAGTGAGAGAGTGTCAGCAAGAAGTTTTTGACTTCGTGTCTGACTACACTGACGGGTTTGCTGGTTTGATCCAAAGGCATGACAAGCATGAACGAGAATTTGCTGAAGCTGCACTTGAGAAGACTCAAGAAAAGCTGTTTGAAGGGGAAGAGCGATTTAGCAAGCTGGTGCAAAATCTCTCAGCGGCTGTGGTTGTCCACGCAATGGACACTAGTATTTCATTAATTAACAACAAAGCATTGGAGCTGTTAGGATTAACGGAATCTCAGGCGAAGGGGCGAAAAGCCATCGACCCAAGATGGGTATTTCTGAACCGAGATGGAACACCAGTAGAGTTTAAAAATTACCCGGTTAATCAGGTCGTTGCTTCATCGGAGCCAATGCATAAGATGGATATGGGTATTAGGCGTACAGACATCAGTGATGTCGTATGGGTTAATGTCAGTGCTGTTCCAGTTTTTAAGCGTGGGAATCTAAATGAAATTATTGTCTCCTTCATGGATATTACTGAGAACGTATTGGCTGAAGAAAAGATGCATAAAATTAACCTCCTATTTAATCAGGCAGAAAAAATAGGCAATCTGGGTTATTGGGAGTGGGATGAAATAAACGAACGGCTAATTAGCTGCTCGGAACAGTGTGCCCATATCTATGGTATGACCGTTGAGCAGATGATTAAGACGCTAACAAGCGTGGTGACAAAAGCAGCCCTTGTTCACGAGGACGAACGCGAGCGATTTACTCTGGCCTGTACATGGGAAAGTAAACGAGGATACGACATTGAGTATCGAATCAATGACCAGGCAGGTATGCAGGTTTACATACGTGAAATATCCGAACCATTGTTCGATGAGCAGGGCGCGATTATTAAGTCTATAGGAATAGTTCAAGATATCAGTGATCGTAAGATGGCAGAACGAGAAATAGCGCAAGCCGAACTTCGAAGATTAAACGATTCTTTAGAAGAACAAGTTAAAGAGAGAACTATAAAACTAACAGAGGCAAAAAAACAAGCAGAGATTCTCGCAAAAATAGATCCACTAAGCTGCTTAAATAACCGTAGAAGTTTCTTTGAAGAAGCAAATAAGATAGAAGCACTTGCCAAACGTTATAAGCATTCATATACCATTATTATGATAGATTTAGATAACTTTAAAATGGTCAATGATAATTACGGGCACGCGACTGGTGATGAACTAATAGAGTTGCTTGGAAAAAAAGTTATAGAAGTTATTCGCTCCACAGATATAGCAGGAAGAATTGGCGGTGAAGAATTTGCTATTATGCTACCTGAAACCAAGAGAGATAAAGCTTTTGAGTTGGCAGAGAGATTGAGAAGTGAAATTGCCGCTATTAAAGTTAATACTTCTTTAAAGGGCTTCCTAACGTTCACTGCAAGCATAGGCGTAGCTGAATTAAGTAGAAATGATACCAATTTCAATGACACCTTACAACGTGCAGATAAAGCTTTATATCAAGCAAAGGAACAAGGACGAAACCGTGTTAAATTTTGTCAATAGAAAGCAAGAAATATTTCTATTATTCAGCTGGTTAAGTTTGTTTGGTGTGGGGTATAAGGCGGTGTGTTATTTGTTATAAGATATTATTAATTTAATAAAAAGCCACTTTAATAGCGGCTTTTTTTGTGTCTGAAGGTAAGCTCTGGAGACTTTAGTGGGATGAGAAAAAGCAATATCAATGAGCGCTATTTTGTTTTCTGACTTCACAAAACTGAGTGGATAGCTATACTGGGAAGCTGTTTAGCTTAGCATTACTTTAGAGCCAAGCTATGCTCCTCGTTTTGTCTCGTTATGACCTTAAAAGAGTAAAATGTCTCGCTGATATTCGATGGGTTTTGATAGAATCGGGTCGCTCGATCGGCTGTTATGCGCAATAATTATTGGAATTAAAAAACCACTGGATATATGGAATGGGTACTTAAATGTTTAAAATAGCACTGTTCATTATGGCAGCGTTTTTCTCTATGCACGCTTATGCTTCAGTGTTAGAGAGATCCGCGCGTAGCAATTTAATTAAGCAAGAAGCGCTAAGAACAGTTGCGGGAGACGTTTTAAAAGTAAAACACGGCCGAGTTAGAAATTCTGGGGGCTGTAAATATATTGCTACTTACATTTGTGAATCAATTAATGGCGAAGCTTGTGAGGAGGAACATACAAGAATTGTATTGAATTTTGATTTTAGCAAAGGGGTCAGATTGGTTAAAAGTAGAGTATCCGTAGGTGTATTATTTGATCTAGAGAAATCAGAAGGATTGAGTGTTGTTATGATGGCTACAGATGGCTCTACGAAACCAATTGCAAAGATACCGGTCTTACGGTCTGTGTATGGGGATGATGTTAGACAAATAGTCAAAGATTATCAAGATGCTGATCGGTATTGTTATGGTCTTAATTAAGAAACATAATGCAGAAAGCGCCGCCACAGTGTAGCGTCACTCTCTGTTAATTGATGCAGTAGTTTATTTGTAACTCAGACTATTAATTAAAATTTTAGATCATAGTCTCTTTTTCAGGCTTTTTAATAAGCCAGATAAATATCATAATATGACTGACTAACAGGAAAGGCACAATAAAAGTGGGTATGTACCAAGTGCCTGCTAAGCTCGGAACAGCTTCTGCTTGGCTTAACGCATAAAGAAGGTCAATAAACCCTTCTAAGTTAAAGACCCAAACTAAGAGTATAGCCAGCTTTAAATGGCGCTTAAGTGCGAAGAGTGCAATTAGCGCCAGTATCCCAGCAGCAAAGTCGCCCCAAGCTGTTGTGAAAGCAAAGATTTGGGGAATATCTGGGGCTGTCACACTGGGGATTAAAAAAGTTAATCCGACGTGTCTTAATGTATGTGGAGCTATTAAAATCATTAAAGCTATTTTGTGATTCTTAGTCTCTAGCCAAGCGTAAATGACCCATTTTGCCAGTAATGCAAATATTAGAATACTCAGTACTAACTGTATGAGAAAAATTGTGAGAGTGTCCATTTTCCACCTCCTAAGATGGTTAAGTTTAAAGGTTTTTTGGTGTATATACACCTAATTGAGTCTTTTCTCTTTTGGTAAGGCAGCTGGGTATTAACCTAGGTGTATATACACCTATAGAGATAAAACCCGATTACAGTTTTTGAGCTTCTAGCGTTAAATGATTTAGTTCATTAATTAAAGTGGACCATCGCTCTTTTTCAATTTTGTTCACTAAACTCAGCTGTGCATCTCTCCATAAAGGCTCTGCTTCAAGTAAAGTTTGCTTACCTTGCAAGGTGATGGAAAGAATACGCAATCTTTTATCTTGCTCTGTTTTGGAGGAGATAAAACCTTTCTCAATAAGCGGTTTTAGATTACGCGTCAAGGTTGTGCGTTCCATCACAAGTCTATTTGCCAGTTCGCTTAAAGGGATATCACCGCATTTTTCAAGGGTGACTAATAAGCTGAACTGTGTAGATTTAAGGTGGATAGGAGCGAGTGCTGCATCATTAATCTTGGCGACAGCACGCGTGGCTTTACGCAGTTGATTTAAGGTGCACATAATGCAGTTGTTAGGATCGTTTAGCATAACCCGTTTCTCATTGAATGAAGTTGATTTAATATAAGTGTATATACACCTAATATCAACAGTTATTTTGTTTATATTTTCTATGTAACAACAAAGCCGCTAAACATTGTGCAGCAGTAGAGGTTACATAGAGCATTGCCAGCAAAAATATCATGCTAATATTTAATCATTGAAATGCATTAGTGCGATTAAGAAGGACGTTTATAATCAAGCAATGCGATTTTGGAGACCGTGCAACGGGGGGGAGCTTTGAATGTTTTTCTACTCATTTTATTAAGCCACATCAAAGCCAAGAATTGCTGATAATAAAGGTAAAGCTCGCATAAACCCCAGAACTAGCAGAGTTTTGGCACACTATGTCAGCTTGTGGAAATGCATTTAAATATGCCTCGCTCATTAACAGTACGGGCTTCCTATTCCTATGACCCTGTGCTGTAAAGGGGGAATGATGGATGGTATGCATCAGGTGTGTAAGCGTTAATACCAGTGGAAAACGGTATAATGGCGGTGGAGTTTAATGGTTAATTTAACGCGGGTGATAGAGGAGACGAAGTCGAGGAGGTTCCCTGTAATTGTGACTCAAGAGCTAGGATTAATTGATAAAAGCCAAGAGGTAGAAAATATGGCAGGAGATTTTACAATAAAAAAAGCACGTGATTTTGCGATCAAAGCGCATAAAGATCAAAAATATGGTGCAATGCCTTATTCAGTCCATCTGGATGCGGTCGCCTCCATTGTAAAACCCTTTGGAGAGCGTGCCCAAGTCATCGCTTTATTGCACGATGTGGTCGAAGATACAGCATCGAGCGTTGCAGATATAAAAGCGTTGTTTGGAGATTGTATCGCAAAGTGTGTGCATATATTAACGGATGAGCCAGGAGAAAGTAGAGAGATACGAAAGTCCGCGACTTACCAAAAAATGGCGAAAGTAGAAGGAGAGCTGACACTAGCGTTGGTGGTGAAAGCTGCCGATAGACTGGCAAACATGCGCGTTTGTGTTAAGGATGCAGATCAGCGCCGTCTGAGAATGTACCAATCAGAATATGCGGTGTTCAGGCGCAGTGTTTATCGCAAAAATCTATGCGAGGATATCTGGCAGCAATTAGATAAACTAACCGGTTTATCGCATAACTAAACCCTCAACCTGTCATGACGTCGTTGTATACAGATTGAGGATTGCTTCCAACTTATATTTAAACGTGTAATTGTTTCACTAAAGCGCTGCCAACAGCATGAGCGCTGGTTGGGTTTTGGCCAGTGATAACACGGCTATCTTCAATCACAAATTCGCCCCATGGCTGCACTTTGCTGTAACACGCTGCGTTGCGTGCTAATGATTCTTCCAATAGGAAAGGGATGTCATTGATGGTGTTGTAATCAATCTCTTCTTCACGTGTGAAACCAGTGACAGCGACAGTGCTTAGTAGCTTTTCACCAGAGCTTAAAGTAATGGGTAATAAAGCAGCAGGACCATGGCAAACAGCAGCAACCACACCGTTTGCTTCATAGATGCGCGCCGCTAGTTGAGCAAAATCTTGGTTAGTGGCTAAATCAGAAAGCAAGCCGAATCCACCCGGGTAAAAAACAGCAGAATAATCCGCTGCATCAATGTCCTTCACTACAATAGTCTTTTCCATGCGGTTTTTAAAGTTAGCACTATTAACGATAGTGGTGTTTACTTCATCGCCCTCAATATCTGTTCCGTAGATAGGTGCCATGCCACCGTCTATAGAAGCAATATCGTAAGCTATGTTGGCTGCATCTAATAAATGCAGCACATGGGTTAGCTCTGGTGCGTAAGTGCCGTTTTCTTGGTCAGTATCGCCGAGTGTTGCGTGGTTAGTAACCGGTATAAGTACTTTTTTCATAGTAATTTCTTTATCATTTTGAAACGAACTAGGCACCGCCTAATTCTGTTGAAGTCACTCACTAGCTGTTTTTTAAGTAGCTAGTGGGGCGTGTTTATTTTGATAAGGGCAGTGTATATCTTTCTTGAAACAGTGATAATATGCTGTTTTTAAAAAACACTATTGCTAGGCAGCAATAATGAGAAGGTAGTTATGGATAGTTTTGAAGGTATTACTGAATTTGTTGCATTGGCGCAGGTGCAAAGTTTTACCGCAGCAGGTAAACAGCTTGGTTGTAGTACCTCTCATGTTAGCCGTCAAGTTGCCCGTCTTGAAGAGAGACTAGGTTGCGCATTAGTGGCAAGAACCACTAGGTTGGTCAGTTTGACCGATGCAGGGGCGTTATATTACCAGCAGTGCAAAGAGTTGGTCGCTGGGTTGGCGCAAGCTAATGAGCAAGTAAACTCCCATCAATATCAGTTAAAAGGTACATTGAGAGTCAGCGCTGCGGGAACGTTTGCCGAAGTTTATGTAGTGCCAGCGCTGGTCGAATTTGCCAAAGAACATCCGGATCTAACCATCGATATCAATTTTAACAGCCGCTTAACCAATTTTGTGGAAGAAGGGTACGATTTTGTGCTGCGCTATGGAAAGTTATCGGATTCAGATTTAATCGCGAGAAAGCTGGTTAGTCGATCTATGGTAGCGATGGCAAGCCCAGAATACTTGGCGAAATTTGGTAGACCGCAAACGCCAGATCAGCTAAAGCAACACCGTTGCATTATTACCAATAATGAGTATTGGAGTTTTGAACATAAAGGGGTAAGTTCAAGAGTAAAAGTATCGGGTAACTTTTATTCTAATAATGCATCTGCAGCGCTGCATGCTTGTAGTAAGGGGCTCGGCATATTGTATCTCCCTAAAAGCAGTACTGCGAATTTGATAGGAGATGGCGTATTAGTGCCTATATTAGAGTCGTATTGGGATTCTAATATCAGTACTTGGATTGTCTATCAAAATAGGCAATTTTTGCCGACACGTGCGCGGGTAGCAATAGCGTATTTATTGGATTATTTTTCAAATTGGCAAGAGTGAACTGAACCTAAAAACGGCAGTTGACCGTTTAAAATGAAAGTTAAGTAATTATTGTCTTTGTCTTAGATTTTTATCCCAATTAACGTCTTTACTCAGTAAGTGAAGACACTACATTAGTTTAGACTGGCTAAATCGCGCCGTAACTTCGTTATGATTTTTGTAAAGGGGATAACCATTTACTAAAGATGAATTAGGTACTAAATCATCAAAGGTTTTTAACTCATCAAGCCTAGTTACAACACGATTTTTCAGCGTCTAAAATTATGTCCAACGGCCGTTTATAGGTTGAAGGGAAGAGCACAGTGAAGAAGTATGTAACAGGTTTTTGGTTTTCAAGTGATGCTAGTAAAGTTGTATTGATCAAAAAGATAAACCCGCAATGGCAAAAGGGATTGTTTAATAGAGATGAATTAGGCGGAGCCTAAATCATCAAGGGTTTGATACTCCGCAGCGTGCTACCGGTTAGTTGCTTGGCGTCGGCGGGAAAATAGAAATCAATGAGCTATCCGTTGATGCTATGGTGCGCGAGTTTGAAGAAGAGGCGGAAGTTGTCATAGCTCAAGAACAATGGCGCTGTTATGTAAAAATTCACCGCCCTCATTGTTACGACTTAGATGTATATTTTGCGCATTCGGATCTTGCTTTTGAAGCCAGAACTATTGAGAGAGAACAGATACAGCTGTTCGATACACATAGGTTACCGAAAAATCTTATACCTAATTTGAAGTGGTTAATTCCAATGGCGTTAGGTAAAGAGGCAAACTTTAACACTCCGGTACTCATTCAAGAAGTGGATGCGCCGCGCGCGGTGCAATAACATCGTGCAGCTGATATGTTAAGGGTTGTTCAGCTACTTTGTACCGTTTCCATCTCTGTCATTACCCATTGTTTGAAGACTTCCATGCCATAGCTTAGAGGACGTTCTTTTTGATAAACCAAATAGAAAGAGCGATGAATGTTTAATGGTAAATCAAAGGGGATCACTAACTTTCCGGACTCAAGCTCAGGCCCCAGCAAAGTTGGATCTCCCAGAGCGATGCCTAGTTGCTCTGCAGCGGCAGCATTAGTTAGCATACTGTTGGATAATTGTAACCCTTGGCGGCGCTCGCGAAATTTAACCCCGGCTAATGCTAGCCATTGGCTCCACTCTGATAATCGTTTGCTGACATGAATCAAGGGATGGAACTTAATGTGTTCAGGTCCCGAAAGAGGCTTTTTGTCGGTGATGATTTTTGGACTACAAATAGGCACTAAATAAATGTCTTTCAAGAAGTGAACTTCGACTTCGGGCCAGTTCCCGTTGCCAAAATAGATCGCCATATCCGTACTGCTTTTGTCAAAATCAATTAATCCCATGGATGCATTGATCTGCAATTCTATGTCTGGATATAGCGCTTGAAACTTACCTAATCTGGGCATCATCCAGCGTGTCAAGAAGTGTGGTGTCATGCTTATGGTGATGGTGTGGGTTTCACTTGAGGCTTTAAGCCGCTCTGTAGCTTCAGCAATATCTTTTAAAGCACTTTGAATTGATACCAAGTATTTTTCACCATTGTCAGTCAGTTCAGCATGACGTTTTACCCGTTTGAAAAGATCGACACCTAAATAATTCTCTAACCCTTTGATTTGGTGACTTACTGCAGATGCTGTTACCGCTAGCTCTGAAGCGGCTTGCACGAAACTACCAGTGCGTGCGGCGGCTTCAAAACTACGTAAGGTGTTGAGCGGAGGGAGGCGTAACATGAGTTTCAACCATTGCTGAATTATTTTCATCATTGTGCTGAAATTTGATCTTTTGTGCAACCCCTTCTTCGTCACTATAATAGCCTCATATTATTTCAGGACGCTCTAATCGTTGAACAACACTTAAGTTCAATACAGAGGCTCCTGAGCAACCCAGGAGAATTATTATGTACAGCCAATACCATAAAGATATCGTGACCACTGAAACTGGCCTAGTAGACATAGAGCATTACAAGCGTGAAGCTAGCCGTATACGTAGCGAATACTTACTGGCGCTTTTGAAAAGTTCAGCTAGCTTCATTAAAGGGCTTTTTGTGACACGTAAAGACATGAGCGAAGCGGCAGTGAATATGTTCCAGGTTGAGAAATTAGCCAGATAAGACTTTTTGTAAACGCAGGCGTCCTATCGCTCAAGTTGTTTTACAAAATATCTTAGTTCGTACCCGTTATTCCCGCTCAGTGTTTGATGTGATTTTTCACAGTAGGTCAGTCTGTTTTCGAACAGCATCCTAGTGTTTAGTCCGACAGACTCCTAACGCTGAGCTATTTTCAACGCCTATGTTTTTAAACTTAAAGGCGTTGAATTCATATGTTATCTCTCCTATACTGTATAAAAACACAGTAAAGGCGAGATGATGCGCAAAATTATTCACTGTGACTGCGATTGTTTCTACGCAGCCGTTGAAATGCGTGATGATCCATCACTTATCAACATCCCTATTGCTATTGGCGGCAGTTCTGATCGCCGTGGTGTTATCTCTACCTGTAATTATCCAGCACGCGAATTCGGTATTCATTCTGCTATGTCTAGTGCACAGGCACTTAAACGTTGTCCGCATTTAAAACTTTTGCCAGGTAATATGCAGAAATATCGCGATGCCTCGAAACAAATTTTCGATATTTATCGTGAAGTCACCCCACTAATTGAACCGTTATCATTAGATGAAGCCTTTTTAGATGTCAGTGAAGTGGAACGCTACCAAGGTAGTGCGACACGTATCGCACAATATTTGCGTTATCGTGTTGAAAAAGAAGTTGGCATTACTATTTCGGCAGGTGTTGCGCCGAATAAATTCTTAGCCAAAATCGCCAGTGATTGGCATAAGCCCAATGGCATGAAAGTCGTTGCGCCTGATGAAATCGCGGATTTTGTGGAACATTTACCGGTTAAAAAAATTCACGGAGTGGGCGTTAAAACAGCAGAGAAAATGCTGGGGTTGGGTATTGAAACTTGCATGCATGTGCGTGAACGTGGGCCAGAGTATTTAGCACAACACTTCGGAACCTTTGGCGAACGTCTATTTGAATTGAGCCAAGGGATAGATCATCGACCCGTCAGTAATCAGCGAGATACAAAATCGGTGAGCGTTGAGCATACTTTTGCTAAAGATATCAGTGGCTATACAGCGTGTATCGAGCATATTGAAGCACTGCAACAAGAGCTTCAAAAACGTTACCAGAATTTGAAGCAGGCACGAGAGGTGAGTGGCTTGTTTGTTAAGCTAAAATTTTTTGATTTCACCCAAACCACGGTTGAGCAGCAAGGGAGTATTTCAGAGCAGTCACTGTTTGCCGATCTGTTAAAGCAGGCTTATCAGCGCGGGGAAAAGCCTGTACGTTTAATTGGTTTAGGTTTTAGGCTCAAGCGCGCTGATGCGAATCGTTATCAGCAGTTAATCCTTCCTATTTAAAAGTCACTGAAGTTTCCTCTAAAATGCCGCTTCTTCTTTAAACTTGTTGTTTATTTAAGCTATTATTTAACATTACTTCAATCTAAGTGAGCAATTTGATAGAATCTAGCTCATTTTTTTCGCTGGGCAATTCTAGCGAATTTTGTTTAAGGATTTTAAACGACATGTTCCAATTGCTTGTTTCTAAATCGCAGAGTATGAAAAACGACTTACTCTCCGGTTTAACCGTTGCTTTAGCGCTTGTGCCTGAAGCTGTAGCCTTTGCTTTTGTGGCAGGCGTAGCACCATTAGTGGGGCTTTATGCAGCTTTCATGGTTGGCCTTATCACTGCGCTTATCGGTGGGCGCCCAGGAATGATCTCTGGTGCAACAGGTGCATTGGCTGTCGTGATGGTGGCGCTGGTTGCCGATCACGGGGTTGAGTATTTATTTGCGACCGTTGTTTTAATGGGCATCCTGCAAATTCTAGCGGGAGTATTTAAGCTCGGTAAATTTATTCGCCTGGTACCGCACCCTGTGATGTTAGGGTTTGTTAACGGTTTGGCGATTGTTATTTTCTTATCACAAGTACCAATGCTGCAATCAGAAACGCCTGAGGGTAAATGGGGTTGGATGTCAGGTACTTGGTTGGCAGATTCTGCGCTATGGATCATGTTAGGTCTGATTGGTTTAACCATGGCAATTATTCGTTTCTTGCCTGCTCTTACAAAGGCGGTTCCATCAGCGCTTGTGGCTATTGTCGTGGTCAGCTTGCTGGTGATTGGTCTGGATTTAGAAACGTTAACGGTGGTTGATTTCCTTCAGGAAAAAACCGGTGATATTAATGCCACAATCGCAGGCGGTTTCCCTGAGTTTCACCTCCCAATGGTTCCATTGAATATGGATACATTAATCATTATCTTCCCTTATGCGCTTATTTTAGCGGCAATCGGCTTGATTGAATCGTTACTAACGCTAACGCTGATTGATGAGATCACTGAAACACGTGGCCGCGGAAATAAAGAGTGCGTAGGCCAAGGTGTTGCAAACGTAGCAACAGGCTTCTTTGGTGGCATGGGGGGGTGTGCCATGATTGGTCAAAGTATGATTAACATCAATTCCGGTGGTCGTACCCGTTTATCGGGTATTTCAGCGGCTCTGTTCTTGTTGTTATTTATCTTGTTTGGTTCTTCTTACATTGAAATGATACCTTTGGCGGCGCTTGTGGGCGTAATGTTCATGGTGGTCTTAGGCACGTTTGAATGGGCAAGCTTTCGTCTGTTAGGGCGTATTCCACTGGGTGATACCTTTGTCGGGATTACCGTAGCAGTTGTGACTGTATTTACCGACCTTGCGATTGCTGTTGTCGTAGGTGTGATTATGTCTGCGCTAATTTTTGCATGGAGACATGCGAAACATGTCGAGATGGAAACGCGTTTGGAAGGTGAAACCAAAGTATACTTGCCACACGGACCATTGTTTTTTGCATCAGCGCAAAGTTTTAAAGATAACTTCAAGCCAAATGCTGATCCTAGTGACGTGATCATCGATTTTAAAGATGCACGGGTTGTAGATCACTCAGGTATTGAAGCCATTGATGCGATTGCTGATAAATATGTTGCAGCAGGAACGGTATTACATTTACGCCACTTAAGTACAGAGTGTACGGCACTGCTTGAGAAATCAGGCTCTTTAGTTGAAGCGAATGCTGATGAAGACCCTAAGTATCGCGTTGCCGATGATAGCCTAGCGTAGAGCTATTTATATAAAAAAGGGACTCAATTGAGTCCCTTTTTTATGGCTATTGTTTGAAGAAGTTATATTTAAAGATATGCCAAGGTAGCGCTCTTTTCATTGTTATCAATGGTTATGTTGGTGCTGTTGCCTGTACTCGCTCGGGGAGTAACCAGTCCATTTTCGAAAGGCACGAGTAAAAGATCTTGATTCACTAAAACCTAAAGCGCGCGCGATGTTATCTACAGAGCCTGCGTTAGCGCTTAATTTTTCAATGGCAATATCTCGGCGTAATTCGTCTTTAATTAAGCCGTACGAAGTTCCTTCTGTTTTCAGCTTGCGCCTTAATGTTTGCGAGCTGATATTGAAGCGTTTGGCAAGTTGCTCAAAATCAGGGCAGTGCAAAATATCCTGTGGCTGCATAATAAGTTGTGTGCGTATCTTCGCGCGATAGCTGATTTCTTCACCGGGTATAGTGATTAAATCAGCGGGAGAGTCCTTTAGAAAAAGCTGTAGATCACGTTGGTTTCTAATAGGCGCTAGCTCAAGGTAATGTAAATTAAAGCTGATTTTCATCGTGCTCTGATCAAAGTTATGGCGACAGGGAAAAGCGTTTTTTAGCTCTTGATGATGCGCAGGTTTAGGATAGGGAAAAAAAACTTGGTTTAAAGTGATCTTGCGTCCTATTACCCAGCTGGCAAAGCGATGCCAAATCATCAGCCAAAATTCTTGAAAGAAGTTACCTATATCTAGCTGTGGTTGGTCAAACGCAATGCTTAATTCTGCATAATTCGACCTAGTGGTTAGCTGCATTTTTATATCGTCGGTGAATAGTTGATAAAAGTGAATGCCCTGTTCTAAAACCCCGTGCAGTTTTTCATGGTTAAGTGCGTATTTAGTCATCAGTTCAAATACACCGTGTTTACAAGCGGTACGAGTGCAGCCCATAAATTCATCATTAAGGCGTATCCAAGATTGTTTCACAATATGGGTGATTTTTTCGCCGGCGACACGGCCATTATCTGAATACAGTTCCAAGGTTGTGATCCCAGAACCTTGTAAAATTTGATTCAAAGAATGTCCCTTGCGTAAGTTACAGTGGACGATAGCGCGAAGATAGTGAACGCTGACAGTTGCCATAAAGATAAGTACTCAATCTATATTGTCATAAAATGTGAGCTAATTAGTAAGCTAATGTCATTTTATAACATGCTTGATGTGATTATAGTGAGTGCAAATTAATCTCTCTTGCGCTCTTAGGTCAATTATATGGTGCTAATAGGCAAGTCTGTCTGCCATGCTGCTATATCCTTTGGATGAAATTTAGGGCTGGTAGGGTTGAAAATAATAAAGCTTAGCTTTGGTCACTGATTTTGATCAAAAGCCCAAAAGGTAATGAAATGAGCGTATATCAACACCCTTACAAAGATGCAGATTTTGTTATTCGTCACTTGCTTGAATTTGATAAATTCTGTGAGAGCCATGGTCTCGATGAAATCAACAGTGACTTTGCAAATGTTATTTTGTCTGAGGCGGGTAAGTTTGCTGCAAAATATCTGGTTGAGCAAAATCAGCAAGGTGATTTGCAACCGGCGAAACTGGTGGAAGGAAAGGTGGTTGAAACAGCGGGTTTTGCTGATTCTTATCATAACTTTGTAGAGCAGGGATGGCCTTCCTTATCAGCCAATGAAGACTTTGGTGGTCAAGGGCTTCCCAATCTTTTCTCAGTAGCGACCAATGAAATTTGGCAAAGCGCTAATTTAGCTTTTTCGCTATGCCCATTGTTAGGGCAAGGTGCTATTACAGCACTTGAAAAACACGGCAGTGAAGCGCTAAAAACGCAGTATTTAGAAAAGATGATCAGCGGCCAGTGGACAGGCACGATGAACTTGACTGAAGCACAAGCAGGTACCGACTTAGCGGCGATTAAAACCCGTGCTGAGCGTGCAGATGGGCATTACAAAATATTTGGTCAAAAGATATTCATCACTTGGGGTGATCATCAAATGGCTGAGAATATTGTACATCTGGTACTGGCTAGATTACCGGATGCGCCAGCAGGCGTAAAAGGTATATCGTTGTTTATTGTGCCTAAATACCTATTAGATGAAAAGGGTAACCCAAGCACGCAGAACGATGTACGCTGTCTCTCTTTAGAGCACAAGATGGGTATCCATGGTAGCCCTACATGTGTGATGAGCTATGGTGATAATGAAGGTGCTATTGGTTATTTGGTCGGAGAAGAACATTGTGGTTTGCGCTACATGTTCAGCATGATGAACCATGCGCGCCAAGGTGTAGGTGTGCAAGGATTAGGTATTTCTGAGCGCGCTTTTCAAGGCGCGCTAGAATATGCTGCACAACGTGTGCAAGGCAGTGACAAAGCCGGTAATAATATTCGCATTATCCAGTTTGGTGATGTTCGTCGCATGTTGTTAATGATGAAATCCGGCGCAGAGGCAATGCGTGCGCTTTGTTATAGTGCAGGTTTTGAAGATGACATTAAATCGCATTTAAGCGGTGACGAAAAAGCCGCGGTAGCAGCTAAAGTTGCCTTTTTAACCCCGATTGTAAAAGGTTGGAGTACTGAACTGGCACAAGAGCTAACGTCATTGGCGATGCAGGTTTATGGTGGAGCAGGTTATATTGAAGAGGCAGGTGTTGCGCAGCACGTTCGCGATGCGCGTATCTTGCCTATTTATGAAGGCACAACGGGCATCCAGGCGCTGGATTTAACCATTCGTAAAACCTTGTTAGATAACGCAGTTCAAGCCAATGCGTTTATTGATGAAATTCAATTAACCGTTGATGTGCTTAAATCACAAGATGAGCGTGGGGTTTTATATACAGGGCTAGCAAGTGCGTTATCTGATGCAAAATCTGCACTACAATGGCTTGCGAAAAACCCCAAACAAGCCGATAGTGTAGCGGCTAATAATTTAGCGTTGTGGGGCTATTTATTAGGAGGCTGGCTGATGGCTAAGTCTGCAATAAAGGCTGAACAGCTACTAGCGCAAGAACGAGGCGATAGTGACTACTTAAAAGCAAAATTAGTGACTGCCAAATTTTACACAGAGCATTTTTTAGTTAGAACCAAAGCTTGTATAGCAAGCATAGAAGCGGGTAGTGATGCGATAAAATCACTCTCTGAAGAACAGTTTTTTTCTCATGTAAACTAGGTGTTTTTATGAAAGTATTAGTAACAGTCAAGCGTGTTATCGACTACAACGTCAAAGTGAGAGTTAAGTCAGACAACAGTGGTGTAGA
>Ga0209291_1001959_pt1 | contig 17432 bp, 18 predicted proteins | sample GOMGulsemesocosm_FD_184633 | JGI IMG/M metagenome (GOLD analysis project Ga0209291, IMG submission 184633) | Methane-oxidizing microbial communities from mesocosms in the Gulf of Mexico - GOM9B Gulf of Mexico (SPAdes) (version 2) | ecosystem: Environmental > Aquatic > Marine > Cold seeps...
AACACAGCAACAATTTTATTAAGGGATCAATGTTGGTAACCTAATACCAAGAAACTGACCTTATTTATAACAACGAGAGAACTATAGTTATGGAAGAAATTAACAAAAGTTACGACAAAGAAGAAAACAACGTTGGATTTCTAGAACGTTGGTTTAAATTAGGCTCACATAATACCACGGTAAAAACAGAACTGATGGCCGGTGTTACTACCTTTGTCACCATGTCTTATATTATGTTTCTAAACCCGATAATTATGTCTAAAACAGGTATGCCATTTGATGGTTTATTTCTTGCCACCTGTCTTGGTGCCGCTATTGCAACCATTTTAATGGGGATGTATGCAAACTGGCCGGTAGGTCTTGCGCCAGGGATGGGGCTAAATGCCTTTTTCACTTTCTCCGTGGTCGGTTCTATGGGCTATAGTTGGGAAATTGCCTTAGGAACAGTGTTTCTTTCCGGTGTGCTTTTTGTCTTGATGAGCGTGACACGATTAAGAGAGTGGATGCTTGACAGTATTCCGATGAGTTTACGTCTTGCTATGACTGCCGGTGTTGGATTATTTCTAGGTTTTATTGGTCTACGTTTCACCGGAATCGTGGTCGCTGATCCAGATAATATTGTTGCTATTGCGGATTTAACCCATTTTGGTTTTGGACAATTTGGGCCAGAAGCACCAGCGCTCGGCTTTTTAAGCTTTTTACTTATCGCTATTCTTAGTTATCGTAAAGTATTTGGTGCCGTTGTGATTGGTATTGCAGCGACAACTTTAGTTGCTTTCATTATGACTTGGATATTACCTACGGACTTCTTTGTTGTAGCCGAATCGGCTAAGTCATTTGCTCCCGCCACAGGTTTTGTCAGTTACAATGGGCTATTAGCGGTTCCTGAATTCTCTGCTCTTGAGCCTATTTTATGGAAAGCAGATATAGCTGGTGCTATGCAAGTTGCTTTAATCCCTGTCATTATTACCTTTCTTTTTGTCAATATATTCGATACTGCAGGTACATTAATGGGGCTTGCTGAGCGCGCTAACTTGCAAGACAAAAATGGCAAAATCGAAGGATTAAGTAAGTCATTAAAAGCTGATTCTATGTCTTCGGTGATTGGTACTGCTTTTGGCTGTCCTCCTGTAACTTCTTACGTTGAATCTGCAGCAGGTGTTTCGGTTGGTGGCCGAACTGGATTAACGGCCGTTACTATTGGTTTGTTATTTCTGATGGGAATGTTTTTCTTACCACTTGCACAAATGCTGCCTGGCTTTGCTGTTGATGGTGCGCTTATTTATGTTGCTATGTTAATGATGAGCTCGCTCAGAGGGCTTGATTGGGACGATCTAACTGAATATGCCCCTGCGGTATGTACCACGGTAATGATGGCGTTCACATTCTCTATAGCAAACGGTATCGCCTTCGGTTTTATTACCTATACGGTACTTAAAGTTGGTGCTGGCAAGTCGAGTGAAATATCGAAAGGTGTTTGGGCGCTAACGGTACTGTTTATCGCTAAGTTCATCTTCTTAACGCATTAACCTTTTGAAGGTGAAACAAGTGTAGGTTGGGCTTTAGCCTAACAAATTATTTTACAATGATTAAAATGATAAACGCCTTATGCAGTAGCATAAGGCGTTTTTTTAATTTCGTATGTTATTTACTACCAATAAACGAAGGTAATTTAACGGTGATTTCCTTGGTGGTAATTTCCTCGTCATTTAAAAATGACTTGATCACTTCAGTCACTTTTGGCGACGACATAAATAGATTATGTCCAGCATTCACTATTTTCACTTGAGTTAACTTAGATAAACCTTTAGCTGCTTCTGTTTGACTGTCGACATAGGTTCTTCCATCCAATGTACCTGTTAGTAACAAAGTAGGGACATTACTCTTTGGGTATTCTCTAAATTCATCACCTAAATCTAAACCTTTTATCGCTTTATTTAAATGCGGCATTGGAAAGTTAAGTGCGGTACCTAATAATGACGTTTTTGCTTGTTCTGTAATTTTATTTAAGCGTGATGAGGTAACACCTGAAGCAACGTCCATTGCTAAAGACATCACATCAAACGCTATTTTATCGCCATTAAAAAAGCCACGTTTTAGGATTTGCAATAGAGCAACATCTGAACCTAAGTCAAGTTGATGATAAATAGCTAATAAAGGTACAACACCACGGCTAGGATCAGAAATCATTGCTGAAGCAATTATTTGCATATGATACTTCTGAAAAAGAAATTCTTTTTCTGAACCATCTTTTTGCGGTATTTTTACTAACATCGGTTGTTTAGTTAATTGTTGATGAACGCGATGTATTAAAGCCTTAATATCAGGGTATTGCTTAGCGGCATCTGGTTGTGTATTAATAGCTTGTTGAAGTCTGTCAAAGTAGGCATCAGTTTGAAAAGGAAGCTTTACCGTTTGATTTAGTCCTTCGGCGCTAGCAATAACCACCTTGTCAATTTTGCCTTCCATCACCTTTAAACTCGTAAACGCTAGATGGCTACCATATGAGATCCCCCATAACGTAACTTTTTCTTCATTAAAATGTGCTCTTAGTGCATCAATATCTCGTGCACTTTCTACCGTGGTGTAACCATGAACATCAATGCCTTTTTTGTCCCAAAAATTCACACATTCATTAGCGGCAAGCTGATATAACTTGGTAATCTGTAATTCAGTTAACACGGATGTCATTGGCAATGCTTGATTTGATTCACATTTCAGAGCGGGTTTAGACGCACCTGTGCCACGTTGGTCAAGGGCAATTACATCACCAAATTCTCGTAATGCCATAAACAAAGGGTAACGAAATCTCGGGTATTTTGCTGTCATAATACCTGAACCGCCAGGGCCACCTGAAAGGTAAATGATGGGTGAACCTTTTTTCTTACCTGTTGCCGGAAAACGAACATAATTAACGGGAATCAATCGACTGTTTTTATTGGCTCTGTTTTCAGGAACTTCGATAAATCCTTCAAATGCATCGGTAGTTTTACCATCCATAGTTTCAAAAACTATAGCTTTCTCGTTTTTATAAGTTATTGGTTGTTCACCATTCTCAGCAGCTTGGATAAGTGCAGGGCAGATTGCTAGCGTGGCAACCAATATTTGGGTAAATCTTTTGGAATTTTTAATTAGCATGGGTGGTACCTCTTATTTAGTCTGTCGCTATTAAATATTCTTTCTAATGGTAAATGCATGCGATATTCTTTAAAGTGTATTGAATTTCCAGACAAAATCGATAAGCGGTAGGGCATATTCGATAAACGGTAGGCTAGTCATTGAGTATTTTTTCACCGGTGTTAACTTTAAATAACCTCTGTAGGTTCTTAGTTATTATATTAGCTTTGGGCGTTTCATCAGCCTTTGCTGCAAAATCAATTTCAATTAACAATAACAATATATTAGTTTGTCCTGTGGATTCAGAGAGTGATGCTGATACTGTATTTTCCTCTTCAAATTGCCAACTAAAAAACATTTATGATGTGAACCCTCAGGATCAAGCGCTTTGGGTAAAAGCGACCATTAATGTCCCTCAAACCTATGTTAGTCATCAGTATCCCTTGGCGTTATATTTACTAGGCAAAACGTCGAGCGAGGTTTTCTTTAATGGTGTTTCTTTAGGTAAGAATGGTACTCCTGCTTTTGATGGCAGAAATGAATTTACTGGTATTATGGATGCACGTTTTTATGTTCCCCCTGAATTAATAAAGCAAGGGAACAATGAAGTCGTTCTATTTTTATCTGCTCATCATGGGTTCTTGACACTAAGGGCACCCATTCATTTTATCGGTTTAGGTGAATATACTGATACTCTTTCATTTTTCCAGAGCAACATTAGAATATCCCTCAGTTTATTTGGGGCATTGTGTTTGAGTGCCATTTATTTTCTAGTTTTATCATTAAGATCAGGACAGAGAAGTAAGTATATTCCTTTCTGTATGATGGCTTTTTTTGCTTTAAGTCAATTACTTGCGGAAATTTCACGTGGTCTTTTTAACTATACTTATCCAATACACGATTTAAGATTAGTGGTTATTGTTTTATTGTCAGCTAGTTTTGGTCTATGCCTATTAACTTATACCTTGAATAAGTTTGTCGAAAAACAATACCGATGGTGGCTGTTAGTCGCTGTGTTCATCATGACATTGGCGATTATTTCTTTACAAGGCTTTGATCGGAAAACAGCTGCTGCCATATTAATACCAAGCTTGATTGCAACTTTTGTTATTGCGAATAAGTTTCGTCAGAAGCAATCAAAGGAATTGCTAGGCTATTTAGTGGTTTTTGTCATATTCACTTTAACAATCATGCTAACTTTTAGAATATTCCATGACATGCTGTTTTATTACATTATTACCGGCATGATGACCTTTCTTTTTGTTACCCAAGCGAATGAGTTAATTAATGAACAGGCGAAAAGAAAAGAAGAAGAACTTCAAGTCAATAAATTACAATTTAAACTAGATCAAAATCAACAAAAACAAGCACCTTCAAAATTAAAAATTAGCAGTGCAGGTAAAACTGAATTATTACCCACTGATACCATTCTATATTGTAAGGCCGCAGGTGATTATGTTGAAATTCATCTCGAAAATCAGCAACAATCACTCTATAGCGGTAGCTTAAAAAGTATTGAGAGCTTGCTGCCAACAACCTTTTTGAAAGTTCATCGTTCATATTTAGTCAATTTAGATACTATTTCATCTGTTAGAAACTCAAAGTCTTCATCTAGTAGTGGCTTTTTAGTGCTCAATGATAGACAAGAAATACCAGTAAGTAGAAGAATACTACCTATGGTGCGTGGTGTTATCGGCGATCGTTTTCAAAATACGGTTGATGCAACCGAGTAATTTTTTTAAGTTTAAAGTAGGTAAAGTGGCTTGAATTTATACGCACTGCTAAACTTCTAAATGAAAGCTCAATTACTATAAAAGTAATAATACTAATGCATCTCACTTATTGCAGTGTGGTATAGCTTTTGAGGATTATTTGTGGCTGTAGAACATGGTACAACGTCCATCTCAATTGATGGTGACATAATTTCAATGAAATCTGTTGGGGCTTTCAACAGAGAAGGCACTGTTAGAGCCATAGAAAAATTAACACTCGCCATTGAAAACTTTTCTCAAAAAAGATTTAAAATGCTATTTGATTATACAAAGGTAGAGGGGGGAACGCCTGATGTCTTTGAAAAAATTGATGAATTTAATCTTTGGTTAAATAATCAAAACATGGCCGCCAAAGCGCTCATTATCAATTCCTCAGCGATGTTAGAAATTTTAGAAAGCAAATCCCCGGCGAGAAAATTTCAGAATACTAAAAACTTTGACAATGAGGCTAGTGCTCTTAGTTGGTTAAAATTACAGAGATAAACGAATTAACCAAATGATAATTTCTATATTAACTAGGCCTTACCAAAATTTTATTATTTTAAAACCCACAGTTATATTGATTCTCTTTTCCTTGTTCCTTATACAAAAGTCTTTCGCTTGCACTATTGTTTTAGCCGTATCAAATAACTTCCCCCCTTACCATATGAAAACTGCTGACGGTAATTGGAGTGGCGTTAGTGTAGATCTCGCTAGATTATTAGTTAAAAACGCTGGTTGTGAGTTAAGTATTATTAATGTCCCTTGGCTTAGGGCAATCACTTTGCTCCGCTCAGGGAAAGTACATTTGATGACTAATTTTACGAAGAATGATGAACGTGCGCAGTTTTCTGAATTTTTAGGACCCCACCATATTGAAAAACCCGCTTTTATTGCTCGGTTATCATTCAGTCAAGGTGTGTACAATTTATCAAAAATTAATAAATTTAAGGGCGTGATTGCTGTTACTCGAGGCAACTCATTTGGTCAGGAATTTGACCAATACGTATTGAATGACCCAAAAATGTCTAATAAATTGATATTAATTAGGAATAATGTTGATCGTTATTCGTTATTATTGAATGGCAGGATTGATGGTATGTTTGATGATGAGTTATCTGCTCAATATCTTCTGATGGGCAATAAAAAGGAAAATGAGCTTTTTGACATCCGTTTTACGCTAAAAGGTAATCCGGTATATTTTGGTGTAAGCTCTATTGCCGTACCACCCCCATTGAGGAAGAAACTGAATCAAGCTTGGCTAGCGTTATTAAAAGACAAGGCCGTGGTGACATTGTATGAAAAATATAGTTTATCTTTGGATGAAAGAGAGTTTGATAGCTTTAAACAAAAGCAATTAACTACGGAAACTCTCATTCATTCTATAAAATAATATTCAACTTTGATTTTATATTAGGGTAGGGTTATTTAGGGACTACTTTACCTATATAAGGTAGATGACGATACTTTTGCGCGTAATCAATACCCACCCCAACAACAAACTCATCAGGTATTTCAAAACCAACCCATTTGACATCAACATGCTCTTCACGGCGGGTAGGTTTATCTAACAGAGTACATATTTGAATTGAGTTAGGTGCACGTAAGTTTAATATTTGTAGCACTTTGCTCAAAGTATTACCCGTATCGATAATATCTTCTACTAACAATACATCTTTACCTTCAATGTTATCATCCAAGTCTTTAAGAATATGTACATCACGAGAGCTTTCCATATTATTGCCATAACTCGATGCGGTCATAAAATCTACGCTATGATTGACGTTTATTGCTCTGGCGAGATCGGCCATAAAGATAAATGAGCCACGTAATAAACCAACCATGACTAAATTATCACTATCTTGATAATGCTCAGAAATTTGCTGGCCTAATTCAACCACTTTCTCTTTGACCTCTTGCTCTGAGATCATGACTTCAATTGTATGTTCCATTATTTTCTCTTTTACATATAGTTTTTAGTAAATATTATTGGTTTAAGGCATCTTCAAGTGCGGTCAAACATAACGCGACATTTTCACTTCTTGCAGCATAACCCATAAGACCTATTCGCCATGCTTTACCTGCTAAGTCTCCTAAACCTGCGCCAATTTCTAGGTTGTATTGGTTTAGCAAATAATTCCTAACTTTTGCATCATCAATACCTTCTGGGATAGCAATTGCGTTCAATTGAGGTAAACGTTCGTCTTCAGGAACAATAAATTCTATACCTAATTTTTTAAGACCTTTAGCAAGTGCTTGATGCTGTTGTTTATGTCTGGCCCAACTGTTTTCGAGTCCTTCTGTATGTAATTGCACAAGTGACTCATGAAGACCATACAGTGAGTTAACGGGGGCAGTGTGGTGATAACTTCTTTTACCATCCCCTGACCAATAATTCATTACAAGAGATTGATCTAAAAACCAACTCTGCACTAAGGATTTACGATTCTTTATAACATTCACCGCTTTTTCACTAAATGAAAGAGGTGATAAACCAGGTACACAAGATAAACATTTTTGTGAACCTGAGTAGATGGCATCAATCCCCCAATCATCGACTTTAAGCTCAATACCACCTAATGATGTTACCGCATCAACAATTGACAAGCAGTTATATTGCTGGGCTAAAGCACACAATGACTTAGCGTCTGATACCGCCCCTGTAGAGGTTTCTGCATGTACAAAAGCTAAAAACTTAGCTTCAGGGTTCGCCTTTAAGGCTTGCTCAACTTTATCAACTTCAACAGCTCGTCCCCAAGGTGAATCTACCACTATTGCTTCAGCGCCAATGCGATTGACATTTTGGATCATACGGTCACCAAAAACGCCATTACGACAGACGATGACTTTATCGCCCGCTTCAACTAAGTTAACAAAACATGCTTCCATACCCGCTGAACCAGGGGCTGAAAGGGCTATTGTAAATTCATTTTTAGTTTGAAAAGCATATTGAAGTAAAGACTTTATTTCGTCCATCATTCCAATAAATAAAGGATCTAAGTGGCCAATGACGGGTCTTGATAAAGAAGATAAAACTTCAGGACTTATATCAGAGGGGCCAGGGCCCATTAAAATACGTCTAGGGGGGTTAAATGATTGATAACTCATGTTGGATTATACCTTTACTGAACTAAAGTTTGATTACTAACAGATTAAATAACAAAACCTGTCATAAGTGTCAACTAATGCTTGTTTATATAGTATATACATTAACGGTTAGTTTCTGGTTAACGTTATTGTTTATATGTATGTCGGCTATATCCTTTCCTTGATAATGTATTTTACCCGTTAGTTTGTAAGTTAAACTAGGGCATAAATTAATCACATAGTGCGTTATTATTGTTGTTTATCTACTTACACACCTAATTTAAAGTATTTATGCATTTTATGTTAAATAACGCTTTACAAACAACGTGGTAATCTTTAATATTCGCAGCGCTTTTAACGAAGCAACAACACAATGGTGAGATGGCTGAGTGGTCGAAAGCACCGGTCTTGAAAACCGGCAAGGGTTTGTAGCCCTTCTAGAGTTCAAATCTCTATCTCACCGCCATATTTAGAAAAGCCGTTATCGAAAGATAACGGCTTTTTGCTTTTCAGGGATAAGTTGTAATAGAAAAGGGTTTGTAGCGTTAATCCTTCGAGTAGAGTTCAAATCTCTATCTCACCGCCATATTTTAAGAATCCGCTAATCGTAAGGTTAGCGGATTTTTCGCTTTATAGTTTATGAAAAAATAGGGTTTGTAGTGCTAATCCTTCAAGTAGAGTTCAAATCTTGATTCACTAATATCAGTGTTGATAAGTTACATCTATTAATAATAACTTCCATGGGCTTACTTTCCCTTAAAGAACATACCCATGAATTACACCTATCTGTGCTTAAATATAAAACTATGATATCTTTGCAAGACATATTTTAAAGGTTTTTTATTTTACTGTTGTATGAGTTTATTTAACGTATGAGAAAACTCCCACCACTAAATGCTATTCGAGCATTTGAAGCCACAGCGCGTTTAGGGAACGTACAAAAAGCAAGTGAAGAGCTTTTTGTCACACATGGCGCAGTAAGTAGACAAATAAAGCAGCTGGAGTCATGGCTTGGAGTAACACTATTCGATCGAAGTAAACGTAGTGTTAAGTTAAACCCTGAAGGAAAAATTTATTTGAGGTCAGCCTCTGCGTCATTAGACCTACTTCACGAAGCTAGTCAGAATATTAAGCATATCAAGTCGAAAAATACTTTAGGCATTGGGACAACACATTCGTTAGCCAATAAATGGCTAATGGATAAGCTTCCTGACTTTTATAAATCGCATCCTGAACTAGAAGTTTGGTTGTTGTTAGACCAAAAACTAGCGGATTTTGAAAATTCAGATGTTGATATAAGTATTAGGATGGGAAAAGGGCCCTGGCCAGGACTAAATTGTATACCATTTATGCAAGATAGACTGCTCCCGGTTTGTAGTCCAAAATTACTTGAAAGTGGTGATGGGATATCACGAATTGAAGACCTTAAACATTATACTTTATTGCATGATCAAGATCCCTACTGCCAATGGCAACTGTGGCTAGAAACCAATGGTTTTCAGCTTGCTAATGCGAGTAAAGGCCCTCGTTATACTAGTGGTGATATACTGATCAACAGCGCAATTGACGGTCAGGGAGTGGCATTGGTAAGTGAATTATTGGCTTCAAAAGACATTGCAGAGAAAAAATTGGTGCAAGTCCTGCCTCAGACAGTCGAGTTAGGAGATTATTTTTGGCTGGTCATGACAAATGAAAATACTCAATCAGCAGCTGTAAACGATTTTTATAAATGGATCTTAAAACAAAGTTTGCAGGCTTAACTTTTCTAACTATAGCCCTTCATTTTTTTTAAATATAAATCGTGAGTAAAACTCACGACTAAGTGAGCACATGTTCCTTTTTATTTTCAGAGTAAAAATTTAACATATCGATTGTTAGTTTTAATCATATCAGTGATTTGTTGAAAATAAATGAGGAAAAATTATGTCAAAATTAATTCAAGCAATAAGTCATAAGACAATTTGGTTGCATTGGATCGTCGGTGTATTGATTATAATTTTATTGATAACTGGACTTTATATGGTGGAGTTCGGAGGTAACGAGTTGTACCTTTGGCATAAAGCAATAGGTGTTGTCATAATACTCCCTGTATTATTTCGGATTGTCACCCGAATTAATGAGGGTTTTCCAACCCCAGTATCACCACAAAATAAATGGGTGGAAAACCTCACTAAAAGTACACACCTGCTACTTCTAATTGGTACTTTATTAATGCCATTATCAGGATTTTTAATGTCTGCTTTGGGAGGATACGGTGTCTATATTTGGAGAATAGAGATTGTTGAAAGAAAAATTCACCCATTAGATTTTGAAAAGGTTGTACCTATCAATGAAATGATTTCTTCGTTAGGACAGAATATTCATTATTGGATAGGTTACGTTATGCTAGCAACTCTTACTCTTCATGTTGCAGGTGCGTTGAAACATCATTTCATAGAAAAAGATAAAACATTGGCAAGAATGCTGAGCAAGTAAGGCGATTTAAATGCCATCTGTATATGGCAAACAGATACTCATTTGCTTTTAATAATGACTAAAGTTCGGTTAACATTACAAAAAGTAATAAATTTAGTATTAAATATCGACCGATAGTGGTTAAATAGCCTTCGGAAAAAAGGTCTTATAAGATCGGATAATAATAATAGATAGTTTTAATTGAAAGAGGGTTATATGAGCAAGGTTAATAGTGAAGTTGTAATTGAGAATGAAAACTTATTTAGAGTAATATTTTGTGCGCCAGCAGCTATTTTATTTTCGATACTCGCAGCAAACTCGATATCGTCTTCTGGCATTGTTATATTTCAAATAATATTTGTCCTTATGGCTATGTATTTTTCACTCTGCACCCTTGGTTATGCAGCTTTTTACTCAAACGAAGTAAGTGAAGGCTTAGTTGAGCGTTTTATTAAGAATGAAAACTTATCAACTTTATTGAATAATGCGCCATTAGCAGTAGTGTTCGTTGCGATATCAGCATATTCATTGTCTTCTATGCATGTTTTCTTTAGCGTAATATTCGTGTCTATGGCAAGTTATTTCTCTCTCCGTGCACTTGCTAGTGCCGCATTCTATACTAATGACTGTTATGCTGAACATGACTAATAAAGCTTGAATATAAGCTCAGGTTAAGCACTGACGCTAATCCATCTTCTTAAAGGCCTGTTACGAAAGTAATGGGCTTTTTACTATCCAAAGTCTGTATCCATTCATTATTTGTTATTTAGCTCTTTGTAATGTCTTTACACATATTTGCTGTTTACTTATTAGTCTTAAATTTGTTACAAATAGAGTAATTAATTGATCTGTTTCAAAAAATGTTCTGTTTTAAGTAAGCATTTCAGTCATTAGAAACAAATAAATTTAACTTTAGAAGTATCAAAATGAATAAATACATTTTAATCCTACTATTGCTGTTGCCATTAACAGTAATAGCCGAAAGCGAAACAACAACTTTGCTAGAGCGTGAACACCCCAATGCTAGCATGCAGTATGTATATGGCAGTGTGATCAGAACTTTTGCCAATCTTAGTGATAATGAAATGGTCATGAAGATGGTGACTAATGTAGAAGTCATTGTTTATGGTCAGGTTGCCTTAGCTACTGTTGAACTAGCCGAAAAGCAGTTCAATAACATGATACCGTCACTTACCAATGAACAATATTATGAAGTCATTCGCCTGAAAGAAAATGATCAGTTAGCTAGTTTATCCGATTTTTTTGATGAAATAGGGCTCTATGCACTGAAAACAGATGGTGATGTATCGGCTATTTTTATTTTTAGACGGAATGCAGAAACGATAGAGTTTTTGGATATATCCGGGTTAGCTGATCTAAGTAATATCTCACCGAGTGATATTTCGGCACTATACGAACTGATAGATACCTTTAACAGCAGTGATTTATTGAACTTTACTGAGGAAGAAGATGATTCTTGAAATTGATAATTTGAGTAAAAATTTTGGCAAACTCAAAGCCGTAAATAAAATAAGCCTGAATATAACTAAAGGTAGTGTTTTTGGTCTTCTTGGGCCAAATGGTAGTGGTAAAACAACGACTTTAGGCATGTTACTTGGGGTAACAACACCCACTTCAGGTTCATTTTCTTGGTTTGGCCAAGGAAACTCTCCACAAATAAGAAAAAATATTGGTGCCATTCTAGAGCAGCCCGTTTTTTATCCTTATATGACTGGTGCGCAAAACCTCGATATTGTTTGTAAAATAAAGGAACTACCTAAAGAACGCGTTGAGCAGGTATTGGAACAGGTCAATTTACTAGATCGTAAAGATGATTTGTTTACTGCTTATTCATTAGGTATGAAACAACGCCTTGCTATCGCATCAGCATTATTATGCAATCCCAAGGTATTAGTTTTAGACGAGCCAACTAATGGCTTAGATCCTCAAGGTATTGCTGAAATCAGAGACATAATTACTGATATAGCCGATTCAGGTAAAAGTATCATTCTTGCATCACACCTTTTAGATGAAGTGCAGAAAGTATGCTCTCATTTTTGTGTCCTTCAAAAGGGTAACCTTATCTATCAAGGTAAGGTAGAAGATGATTTTTCAACGGACAGTTATATAGAAATCGCCAGTGATAATAACCTGCAACTTAAATCAGAGCTCCAAACTTTACCTGAAGTTACAGAAGTGATTGAACAGGAAAATATTTTGTTAGTGAAAGGGGATAGCAACCTCAATAGTTTGCAAGTGAACAAGCATCTTATAAAGCGAGGTATAGCAGTTTCACATCTGACAACCATAACCAAAAGCTTAGAAGAACGATTTCTCGAAATATTGGCAGATCAAAATGATTAGATTATTAAAAATAGAATTAGCGAAACTCTGGCCAGCCAGTTATTTTAGAATATTGTTGGCTTTATGGTTAGTGGCTTTTATTACTATTCCTTTTGCAAGTAGTAGCTTTTTAGAGTGGATGGCAAACAATAAAATGATGAGCCAAAATCCAATGTTTAATCCAAGCCATTGGCCGATCTTTGATTTTGCCGATCTCTGGCAAAACCTAGCTTACGTTTATAAAATGATCAGTATTTTTATGTCTTTTATTATCATCATTAGTGTCACCAATGAGTTTGACTATAAAACAGTTCGACAGAATGTAATTGATGGCTTTAGTAAAACAGAGTTTTGGCTGAGTAAAATAAGTTTAATTGTTTGTTTTAGCTTGTTATCAGCTGTGCTGTTATTTCTATTAGGTTTGATCATTGGTTACAGTATGTTTCCTATCTTCGAGATAAACTTATTGTTCACTAATATATCTTTTCTATTCGCATATTTTTTTCAAGTGTTTTACTTACTAATGTTTGCCTTTGTATTAAGTATTATGATCAAGCGTGCAGGCATCGTGATAGCTATTATGGTATTTTGGATATATATAATTGAGCCTATGCTTAGTGCCATCATCGGTAGTCGTTTGGTCGACTGGCCATTACTTTCTGAAAGTCTGCCCGTAGAAGCCGGCTGGAATTTGATTCAATTTCCGTTCAAAAAATATTTATTGATGAAAACTCAAAACTTTATCAGTTTGCAAGATATAACGATCGCTGGAGCTTGGTTTGTCTTCTTTTTTTGGTCTTCTTATATGCTCCTGACCAAAAGAGACTTATAAACTAATTTTTCAATCAAGTTTTGATTATCTATAAAAGGCCTGACTACTAGTTTTCAGGCCTTTTTACTAGAACAATATCGAGAAAACACCTATAATGACAGGTACTTATCTATAGTATTCAATCATGGGGTGGGCATAATTAAGTGAAAAAAATTAGCTTAACGCAAGATGAAAATTTATCCTTCAAAGTTAGTCAGCAGTTATCTCCGCAAGAATCACAAAGTTTAGAGCTATATTTTTCAATTCCTGAAGAAATGGGCATTAATGCCATCACACTAAGTGAAGAAAGCTACTTTCATAGTAGTATTAAAAGTCATAGTGCGTATTTCTCTCGTCAAGTACATTTACCATTAGTTCGAAGTCGATTTATTAGCCAAAAAAAAGGCGAACAAAGTGATTATAGAAGTAATTTAAACCTATTCTCATACCAATTTAGAGTCGCGCTTGAAACAGACATCAAACAAGCTTTAAAAGAAAACGACCAAGAAGCGCTTTATCAAAATGCACTTGAACTGGTAGAACAAACTCAAGGTTTGTTAAAAAAACTTCGAAGGTATACACCTTCAGATCAAAAATTAAGTTCTTACTTTGAAAATGTAGATAACTATTTAAGTTGGTATACCGAGCAGTCATTCCTTAATTTGCTGACTAACGCACCAAAAAGTAGTGAGTATGGAGAGTCGCGTGAAGTTTTATTTGATTTATGCAGACAAGAAAACGATTACCGAACTGAGCGTCAATACAACTCAAAGGTTACTTTAGCTGATCCAAACCGTATCACTAATAAAATGCGGTTATTGCAACGTTTAAGTGAGTTTGGTGTTGTCTTTAAACGAACCACTCATGATTTAGATGCAAACTTAAGGCGATTAGTGAGGGGAGGGATCACTGCCGTTGTTATGGCCTTTGTGATGTCTATTGTACTTAATGCTCGTTCGGCTTTTACCGAAATTACTTTGGTGCTAATAACGTTTTTAGGCGTGATTTATGGTATCAGGGAAATATTTAAAGACGACTTAACCCAGTATATTTGGCGTAAAATACAACGTGGAAGGCCCAAATGGCAACACGTTTTTGCCGACAGCTTATCGAAAAACAAAATGTCTATGCAAACATTATGGCTTGAGTATATTAATAAAGAAGATCTACCCGCTATCGTAGAAAAGCATTTTCAAAAGCGTCGCCAACAAAATAAGCAAGCAGCGCAGTTGTTGCATTTTCGTTGTAATTCTAAGGTGATTGCTAAAGAGTTTATGCCTGGTTTTAAAGAGATCCAACATCAACTTTTTTTTAATTTAACCCCCTTTGTACGTTTTTTAAAAAAAGGCGAAGGACGGTTATATTCGCTTGAAGGCAATAAAGTTTCAAACCAAGGGGTAGAGCGACGTTATCAAATAAATTTATTGGTTGTGCAAGAACAAAAAATGGAGAGCAATGAAACTCAACATTATATTCAACGCTTTAAAATAACGATGAATAGGTCAAAAATTATCAATATTGAAGCTATGGAGTCTGAGCAGAATTTTGATGATAATGTGAGTAAATTTTAAAAAATAGCTAGAGTAAAGGCTTAATAATTAATTAGCTACGCTGTAGTATTAACTTTTTATAAATGGTTTCAGAAGTGTTATCTGCTACGAGAATAAATGATGATGTTTAAATTTAATGTATTTGGTAAAGAAATGTCAGTTTTAAGGATTAATGAAGAATGGCAGTTGTTTAATGAGCCTGATATCGGTATCCGCTCAAGAGTTTATGATGTAGTCATCCCTGATGATTTGAAAGAAAGTGCATTAGCAACATATTTGGATGATGTATACCATGAGTACTCATCCACTAAGTACCCTGAAGTTATTCAATTAAATAAATAATACTAGCTGTATAACAAATAACATTAATTAAAATGTTATTAAGTATATTTACTTAGATTTGTTGTTAGTTTCGTTATTATCATAGTTGTGCGGTATATATTCATTCATAAAGTGTTACAAATTCAGGTGTTTACTTTAGTTTAAGTTATGTATGAAATAGTTTTTAATGACGCCTTTAAACTAACTATGTTCTTAATTATTAACTTATTTATAAGAAGTAAACAAAATGAAGCTAAATAAAGTCTTAACAATTCTAACAGCCATATTCTTTTTAGTAATTGCACTACCCAATCATGCTCAATCAGTTACTGGTAGTGAATATAAAGCCGTCGTTGAAACTGCCTATAACTATTTTAATGGTGCAGCAAATGGAGATCAAAAACTACTAGCTGAAGCCTTTGATTTAGAATTTGGTCATGTGAAGATGGTAAGTACTGACAAAGAAACAGGTAAGGAAACCATTAGAACAGTGCCTTTAAAAGAGTTTGCTGGTTATTTTAAGCAAGTAACTAAAGATACATGGCAAGCCAACATTCTATCAGTTGATATCGTTGATGAGAAAATGGCTATGGTAAAACTTGATTTCCAAACACCTAAAACTCAATACATTGATTATTTGGTAATGTATAAACGTGAAGGTGATTGGCGTATTATTAATAAAACCTTTGTATCAAAGAAAAAACCAATAAAAACAGAAAAGTAAAATTATCGTGAATCTATCACCTAAATTAGAAAAGTTCGCCTTCATATTAGTTTTATTGATGACTTTGTTGCAGGTTTTCTATGGCATGTTTGCGTATTTTGATCCCTCTACATTTGCTAGTGTAAGGGGAACTGAGTTATTTTCTGAAATGGATGATGACTGGATCACCATATACGGTTCTCGTACTCTTTTTATAACTTTAGTACTTGGTTATCTTTTATATTCTCGAAATTATATGGTACTGATGTGGTGTGCCTTATTTGGCACCATCATGCCGATTACTGATGGTTTTCTAGCGTATGAAGCCCAAGCGCCAGCCAAAGTTGTTATAAAGCATCTGGCAACGATAGTGTATTTAGTGGTGACTTTTTTGGTGTTAAAAAAGCTGGTAAGTAAAAATGCGTTAGAAACAAAACAATGGAAGTAAACCATTGAAAAACATTATCTTAAATACCATCAATATTATTATTGTTTCTGGATTATTCTGTCTCAGCTTGTTTGCTAACGGTGAACAAATTGCAGAAAACCCTCAGGCATTAGCGATCCCCTATGATTTGATAACAGAGTCTCATCAATCAAATATTATTATCAGTGACGATATCATTACTATCATGGCTGAAAAGGGCACTGATTTATATACTAACTCTAGTGGTTCCAGCGCAATAGATAATGCACCAAGGATATACTTTACACCAAAAGCCGACTTTAGTTTAAGTGCCAAACTTAACGCAAACTTTACTTCTGCATATGATGGTGGTGCTTTATATGTTTATAGTGATAGCAACAATTGGGCGAAGCTCTTATTTGAAAGATTTAAATCTGGGGAGAATGGTATCGCGTCTACTATTACCAAAAACTTTGGTGATGACGCGTATCATAACTTAATAAGCAATAATGAAATTTATTTCAAAATAGTAAAAAAGGAAAATACGTTTACATTTTATTATTCAACTAATGGTGAAGTATGGTTGTATAGAAGGTCTTTTAACTTGAGTTCACAAGCATCGATTAAAGTTGGCTTTATTGCTCAATCACCATTAAGTAAAACTCACCAAGTAGAATATTCTAATATTGTCTTTAATGAATAAATGAGTCATTTGTTTTATTGAGAAACATGACCTTCTAGATTAAGATAATAAAGTTCCTGTCTCACATAAATAACTATAAATTGAAGGGAAAACATTGTTATGACTGCAAACAATAAAATTAATTACATTGAAATTCCTACCAATAATATTACGAATACTAAAACGTTCTTTACCGAAGTTTTTGGC
>Ga0209291_1001964_pt1 | contig 17411 bp, 15 predicted proteins | sample GOMGulsemesocosm_FD_184633 | JGI IMG/M metagenome (GOLD analysis project Ga0209291, IMG submission 184633) | Methane-oxidizing microbial communities from mesocosms in the Gulf of Mexico - GOM9B Gulf of Mexico (SPAdes) (version 2) | ecosystem: Environmental > Aquatic > Marine > Cold seeps...
AGCGTGGCTACAAATGATTTACATAGCTATATCTACTTTGAGTTAGATAACACAACACATTACTTTGATTACAGTCAAGCCAGTTTTGTTCAAAACTACCCCTTAATTGAAGTTCACTTCACACCTCTTTTTAATGACTTTAAATCATTTTCCTTTGCTGGTGGACCAGGGTCAAGTGAATTAGTTGAGCCAATGTTTTGCTATTTGTATTTTTTTCCAATTGTAATTGTTTTACTTTTGCTTCCTTTATTTACCGTATGGTATAAAAGACCTACGCCATTATTCTCCATATTACATAAAATTGGTTACTATGTTTCACCTGTATTGTTTTTAATTATTTGCTTGTCTAATTGGAGGGTTTTTCAAATGATTTTATAATAAATTAAGTACCTTTGACTTAAAATAGTACAATATGAAATATCTAATTACTTTAACGTTGCTGTTATTCTCAAGTGGTATTTTCGCGGCAGATCACTACGATATTTATAAGATTTATAATTCAAAAGGAAAAGAAGTTTCTTTTGATAAAATGATGAGAGGAACTAAAGATAAATCACACATTTTTATGGGTGAGTATCACGACAACGCTGTGTCTCATTGGATACAGGTAGAGATGATGCAAGCCTTATATAAACGCCATAAAAAGAAGTTGGTTATGGGGGCTGAAATGTTTGAAGCGGATAATCAATATATCTTGGATGAGTATTTAAATGGTCAAATTTCAGCAAAAAACTATCAGGCAGAAATGCGCTTATGGCCAAACTATAATACAGATTACAAACCTTTAATTGAATTTGCAAAATCAAAAGAACTAAAATTTGTAGCCACTAATATTCCACGTAGATATGCTAATATGGTGTACAAAAAAGGATTAGCTTCATTAAACGAGTTAACAGAATTAGCTAAATCATATATTGTGCCTTTAACTCAATTTGAATTCGATTCAACTGTAACATGTTATAAAGAAATTTATGACATGAAACACGGTGGAGAAGGTATGGCTACAGCTCAAGCAATTAAAGATGCTACAATGGCACACTTTATTTATAAAAATACAAATTCAAACTCAGTATTTTTACATTTTCAAGGGGCATACCATTCTGATAATTATCAAGGTATTATCCATTACTTAAAACAAAAAATTGAATTAAAAAATATAATGTCAATATCTACTGTGACACAAACTGATATTGATAGTTTAGAAGACGAAAATAAAGGTAAAGCAGATTTTATTATTTGTGTTCGTGATAATATGACAAATACACACTAATGGCACTAATTGAAATCATTGAGCCTGAAGATGCAACGGGAGAATTAAAACAAATTTATGATGATCTTGTTGAGTCAAGGGGTCAGATTGCAGAAGTGCATAAAATTCAAAGTTTAAATCCAAAATCTATTATAAATCACATGGATTTATATATGACTTTGCTATACGGGAAATCACCAATAAAAAGAGTGTTACGTGAAATGATTGCAGTGGTTGTATCTAAAGCTAATAAATGTGAATATTGTCAAGTACATCATGTAGAGGCCGTTAATAATTATTGGAAAGACGATAAAAAGTCACAACTATTTAAAGCGGATTATAAGTCAGTTGATTTGTCAGAATTGGAACTATTATATTGTAAATTTGCGTTCGATCACACGGTAAATCCAAGTTCAGATAAGTCAGGTATAATAAATAAGTTAAAGTCTTTGGGTCAGTCTGATAGAGCAATTTTAGATGCCACAATGATTATTGGTTATTTTAATTTTGTGAATAGAATTGTAGGGGGATTACAAATAGAGTTAGAAAGTGATAATGGAAAAGGATATAAATACGATTAATATATGGTGAATTTAAATTATAATATTGAAGCTGAAGTTCCTTTAATGGAAGAGTTTTATTCAATTCAAGGAGAAGGATTTCATACAGGGAGAGCAGCTTATTTTATTCGTTTTGCGGGTTGTGATGTGGGATGTACTTGGTGTGATGTGAAAGACAGTTGGGATCCAAATATTCATCCTCTAGTTTCAATTGAATCTATAGTGAAAAATGTAGTTGAATCAGGGACTGATTTTGTGGTGATTACTGGTGGGGAACCTGCCATGTATAATTTACAACCTTTGTGTGATGCATTGCATGAAAATCAAATTGAAATTGCTATTGAAACATCTGGTGCTTATCCAATTGTTGGAGAAATTGACTGGATTTGTTTATCTCCTAAGAAATTTAAAATGCCTTTAGAAGGGAATTATGAATTAGCTAATGAGTTGAAGGTAATTGCTTTCAATAAGCACGATCTTAAGTGGGCTAAAGAATTAGAACCAAAAGTTAATTTAGCATGTCAATTATACATTCAACCTGAATGGGATAAGAAATCTGAGATCTTACCAGACGTAATTGATTTTATAAAACAAAACATTGATTGGAATATATCCTTACAAACGCATAAGTTTTTGGATGTCAGATAAAATTGCTATATTTACTTAAATAACTAACTAAATATTAAGGAAATGAAAAAAATAATATTCGGAGCTGTATTAGCTTTAGGAATGGTAGCTTGTGGAGAAACAACACCAGTAGAAGAAGTGCCTGCAGTAAATGCTGAAGCGGTTTTAGAAATGGAAACCGTGACAGATGAATTGTCGGAAGGAACTGAAGCTCTAGATGCAGAGATGGAAGAGTTAGTTGAAATGGGAGATATGTTAAACGCACTTTAAAAAGTATAAACTATGAAAAATAGAATAATATTGGTGTGCGTTTTTTTAGCATTAGGAACAACGTTTGCTCAAGATTTTGGTAAATTATCAAAAGAAGCCAAGAAGGAAATTAAGTCTCAAGAGAAAGAGCTTAAAACAAAAGTTGAAAAAGAGGCAGAAGATTTTGATGAAGATGATGCTAAAGAGCTTTTAGAAAAAGGAAAAGGTAAGTTAAAAGAGCATAAAGGTAAAAAAGACAAAAAAATCAAAAAAGGAGAAGATGAGTCTGATTCTTTAGAGGTTGAAGTGACTAAGGAAGCTAAAGAGATTAAAGAAAAAGAAAATAAAGGTAAGGCTTACGGAAAAAATAAAGGAGAATTAGCTGGAAAAGAATTTGGTCAAGCCAGAGCAGATGAGGCTAAAAAAAATGCTGAAACAAAAAAAGCAGCAGCGGTATCATCAGTAAATTCAGCTAAGGAAAAAGTGAAAGTTTACGAGAGTAAAATTCAAAAGGCAAAAGATAAAGTGTCTCAACAATTAGAAGCAAAAGAAATTACTGAAGAAGAGGCAATTTTAAAAAATGATAAGATTCAACAAGCACAAGGTAAAGTTGATGAAATGAAAGCAAAAATAGTAGCTCAACAAGAAAAAATTACAAAATTAGAAAGCTTAAGTTTATAAAATGTAAGTTCGAATAATTAATATTAGAGCCCTGAATTTCAGGGCTCTTTTTGTTTTTAAGTTAGTTTATTGATATTCTATTAAAAAAAAGTATTCTTTTATTTGCTTATTCATAGATTAGCATTAATTTTACCATTCAATTATTGAATAAATAAAACTAAATATAAAATTCAAATGAATTTACACGAATATCAAGGAAAATCGATTTTAGAAAGCTTTGGAGTTGCAATTCAAAGAGGTGTTGTTGCTGATTCTGCTGCAGAAGCAGTAGTGAAAGCTAAAGAATTAAGCGCATCTACAGGGACTGAATGGTTTGTTGTTAAGGCACAAATTCACGCTGGTGGTAGAGGAAAAGGAACTGTAACTGAAACAGGATCACATGGTGTTGTTTTAGCAAAAGGAATTGACAAAGTAGAAGGTGTTGTTTCTGGAATCTTAGGTGGTCACTTAGTTACTGCTCAAACTTCTGAAACTGGAAAATTAGTAAATAAAGTATTAATCGCTGAAGATGTTTATTACCCAGGTGCTTCTGAGCCTTCTGAGTTTTATATGTCAGTTTTATTAGATAGAGCGAACGAAAGAAATACAATTATGTATTCTACTGAAGGTGGAATGGATATTGAAACGGTTGCTGAAGAAACTCCACATTTAATCTTTAAAGAAGAAATCGATCCTAGAGTTGGTCTACAAGGTTTTCAAGCAAGAAGAATTGCTTTTAACTTAGGATTAACAGGAGCTGCTCATAAAGGAATGGTTAAATTCGTTTATTCTTTATACGCTGCTTATGATGGTTGTGATGCTGCAATGTTTGAAATTAACCCAGTATTAAAAACTTCAGATGATAAAATTATTGCTGTTGATGCTAAAGTAACTTTAGATGCTTCTGCATTATACAGACATAAGGAATACGCAGCAATGCGTGATAAGACTGAAGAAGATCCAATGGAAGTTGAAGCTGATGAAGCAGGACTAAACTATGTAAACTTAGACGGTAACGTTGGTTGTATGGTGAATGGTGCTGGTTTAGCAATGGCAACTATGGATATTATTAAATTATCTGGTGGTAACCCAGCTAACTTCTTAGACGTTGGTGGTACTGCTGATGCAGAAAGAGTTGAAAAAGCATTTAGATTGATATTAAAAGATGAAAATGTAAAAGCTATTTTAGTTAACATTTTTGGTGGTATTGTTAGATGTGACAGAGTTGCTCAAGGTGTTGTTGATGCATATAAGAATATGGGATCTATTCCAGTTCCAATTATTGTTAGATTACAAGGTACTAATGCTGAAGAAGCAAAAGTATTGATTGACGAATCAGGATTGAATGTACATTCAGCAGTATTATTACAAGAAGCTGCAGATTTAGTAAAAAAAGTATTAGCTTAAGTTTTAAGTTATAAATATATTTAAAACCTCATTTGTCTTTGGACTTATGAGGTTTTATAGTATATAAATTACTGTTGATAAACTTATAGAAAAAGCGTAAGTTGAATCTAACAACTATAAAATAGTGAGAGTGTCAGTTCGAGTGAATTTTGACTTTTCGTTTGAAAAATAAAAATTAGTATCGAGAACAGAACGAATAAAAAAGTATTGAGAAATGATTATATATAAAACAGAAGAGGAGATTGAGTTGATGAGACAAGCTGCATTAGTAGTTTCAAAAACATTAGGAGAAATAGCAAAAATCATTAAGCCGGGTGTAACAGGTTTGCAATTAGATAAAATTGCAGAAGAACACATTCGTGACATGGGAGCTGTGCCTGGATTTTTAGGATTATATGATTTTCCAAATACATTATGTATTTCACCAAATGCGGAAATCGTTCATGGTATTCCTAATAATACACCTTATGAAAGCGGTGATATAGTTTCTGTGGATTGTGGTTCTATTTTGAATGGATTCTATGGTGACCATGCTTATACGTTTGAAGTAGGTGATGTCGCCCCAGAAATTAAACAACTGTTAAAAGTAACCAAAGAGTCTTTATACAAAGGGATTGAAGCAACGAAAGTTGGTAATAGAATGAGTGATATTGGTTGGGCGATCCAAAATCATGCAGAAAGTCATGGTTATGGCGTGGTTAGAGAGCTTGTAGGACATGGATTGGGTAGAACAATGCATGAAGACCCTCAAGTACCTAATTATGGTAAAAGAGGGAGAGGTAAAAAAATTCAAAATGGATTAACGATTGCAATTGAACCAATGATTAATATGGGAACTGCAAAAATTAATCAATTAGATGATGGATGGACAATTTTAACAGGTGACAACTTGCCATCAGCTCACTTTGAACATGATGTGGCCGTTGTAGATGGTAAGCCAGTTATTCTTTCGACATTCGATTATATTTATGAAGCTTTAGGGACTAAATAAATGGATAAGTCATTAAAAATTGTATTGTCTACTTTGGCGTTATATGCCATTTTGAGTCTTCAGTTTTTAATAGAAAAAGGGGTGTTTATTATCCCTTATGAATTTAATCCAATAGTAATTTGGATCGTAAGTGCGTTAATTGTATTGACTAGTGTAAAACAACCTAGTTTTAAAAATAATGTACTTTACTTAGTGGGAATTACTGTGTATTGTGCGTTGTCTGAAAGAACATTGAATATCATTTTCAATCAAACAGATATACGTTTTTTTATAGAAATCATACAAAACCCGTTTGTTAGATTAATCTCCATATTGGGATTATTATTTTCAGTACTTAGTATTGCGTTTAGATATACAAAACATAAGTACGGTATCTATTTATTAATTATAGCGATTTTAAGTGGAGTATTTGGCTTGATTGGGTTGCATTACATTTATGTTTCTCTATTTTCGATATATACGTTAGGCTTTTTACTTGCAGTGAATCGTAATAAGAATATAGAAGTTCATTCAACGTTTTCTTCTGTGGTCTATCAACTATTTTTATTCACAATTATTGAAGGAATTTTTTCTTTCATTCTCTAACTATTGCCAATCTAAAAGATTTAGGTAAGTTTGTGGTTAAATAAATTGGCTATGAATAAAGTGTCATTAAAAGATATTGCAGAAAGTTTGGGTGTGTCAAAAGCTCTAGTGTCTCTTGTTTTAAATAACAAAGGAGATGAAAGAGGTATTAATAAAGAGACTCAGCAGAGGGTAAGAGATAAAGCAATGGAACTTAATTATGTACCCAATCAATACGCTAGAGGTTTGCGCACAGGTAAAACGGATACGTTAGGGTTGATTGTACCGGATTTGTCGAATATCTTTTATGGTAAGTTATGTAAATCAATTGAAATGAAAGCTTCAGAGTTGGGGTATGATTTAATTATATCTAATTCTTATGAGGATTCTGAAAGGGAAATTAAACTGATCAATAATTTATTAAGTAAAAATATTGATGGCTTAATTTTAGCGTCTTCTCTTGAAAGTTGTTTAGAATTAGAGTTTTTAAATAAAAGAGAATTCCCTTTAGTATTAATTGATAGAATTTTTCCTGAATTTAAAGTGGATTCCGTTTCTGTTTCCAATGTAAAAGGTGCAAAACAAGCTGTAGAATACTTACAAAAAGAAGGCTATTCTAAAATTGCTTGTTTAACTATTTCACCTGTATACGTAAGTTCTATTTCGGATAGAATTAAAGGTTATATTGAGGGAGTAGATGCTGCAGACAATACATTTTTAATTCAAATTCCACATGACAATATTGATGTTGGTATTGAAGATGCCTTAAAACAAATTAAACGTGATCAATATGATGCCGTGTTTTGTGTGAATAATAATTTAACAAAATCACTTTTGAAGAAAATAAATCAAAAGGGAATTGAAACAAATTATAAAATAATAAGTTTTGATGATTTAGAGGTGTTTGACTTTGCAAACCCCAAGGTATCCGCAATAAATCAACCAATTAACGAAATGGGAGAAAAAGCAGTTGAGCTATTGTCAAACCATATTTCTAAGAAAGAGAATCATATTTCACAAAAAATTATATTTAAAACAGGATTAGTTGTAAGATAATTGAAAAAATAATTTGAATTTAATTCAAAAAGTGTATCTTTGCACTCGTTCTAGTAACGTATTGGAGAGATGACTGAGTGGCCGAAAGTACTTGTTTGCTAAATAAGCGTACCTCACAAGGGTACCCAGGGTTCGAATCCCTGTCTCTCCGCAAAAAAAATTAAAGTCTAGCTTTTTAGCTAGACTTTTTTTGTTTTTAAGATATTTGATGAATTCACTCAATTGAATTAATCCATGTCTCGTTCTGACTCAAAGGATAATCATTTTTTGTTCAATCCAAAATTGAATGTCAATTTCTGGTGTTTTTTTAAAAGTCATTGTTTGTCATATCTCTTTTAGATGTAGGGTTTCAGAAGATTGAGATATTTGTGATTATAGATTTCTATTATAATAAAAAATTAAAGAATGAAAACAGTAAGTCAGATTCTTGTGCTATGTGTACTATGTACTTTTAATAATGTAAAAGCTCAGTCCAATAAAGTACTTCAACCCTATGTTTTAATGGTACAACCAATTGTTGTACAAAGTGATTTAGGCGAAAATGGGGCCTCTATGGCATTACCCGAAAAGTTAGTAGATTATGCTTATTCGAATGCAGGAATTGATTTTCATTTTCTAGAACCTATTATTTATAATAATACACAAGCCAGAGATGGATTAATAAATTTGGATGAAATTGTAGTTAATGCAAAATCTCAAGGTATTATTAGAGGACAAAATGATATCGTTAATATGTTTTTTGTTAATAAGGTAGATGGTAAAAGTGGACCACTTGGTAGAGGTATGTTTGGCGGTAATATTACGTTTATAACATTGGGAGAAGAAGATAGTTTGAAAAGTGAGGATTTGAAATGCATGCAGGCTTTTGTTATAGCGCATGAAGTTGGACACAACCTTTCATTGAATCATGCGGTTGATGATCCTAATGTACCAGATACGTTACCTAACATCCAAGGTGATGGTGATTATAAAGACCGTATAAACCCAAAATATAGTTTAAATGACTATCAAATTGAATTAATTCATAAAAGCGATTTGGTACATAAGAGAGTCGAGTTTCTGTCAAAAAGTAAGGGTGAAGTAGCAATATTAGATGAAACTTTTGAACCCTATTTTTCTCACTTGCAAAAAAGAGAAATAGAAGCATTTACAGATACAAAAGTACCTTTTGATAGCCCGGATGAAGTTCGTGGATATGCTAAAAATAAATTTGCTGAAGCCGTAACGAATTTCACAACTGATGAAAAGGAATGTATTCAATATGTGATTAATGAGGTAAATAAAACAATGTTAAATAACGGCATTTCCTTAATGGCTAATCATCCTTGGCGTTTTATAAAAATTAAAGATTGGTTATGTGGTGGCTTTGCACATACAAGAGGTACGTTTATAATTTTAAGCGAAAAACATATTAATTATTTGAGTAAAGGATGGAGTTCTAATATGACTCAAGAGGAGAAGACAAACCTAGTTGTTAAATTTGGAAGTTTGCTCGTTCATGAACAAATGCATTCGTTACAACGCACTTATAAAAGTAAATTTGTAAAATTGTACACAGAGTATTGGGATTTTGTTCAGGCGGAAGTCCAAGCAGAACAATCTATTATACAAAACCAAGTGTCTAATCCAGATGCTCCAATTGCAGAATGGTTAATACCAGATTTAAATGATTTAAAAACGTATTACTGGATAAGAACACTGTTAAAAGAGGGTAACTCAATTCCTGAAATGGGTAAAGATTTTGAAGATATAGTATTTAGGGTTGAAAAAAGTAATGGGATATTCGTTTTGAAAAATAACGAAAATGGTAATTTGTTGAGGAAGCCAATTTCGGAGTTAGAGTTTTACAATAAAGCCTTTCCTTTAAAGAGAGGTTTAGATCATCCTAATGAGATTTCTGCCTATATGTTTTCGGATTATTTTAAGTCCCTTTATAGTGGAGAGAAACCGTTTTCTGAAGTAGAACAGTCTTCAATTCTATATTGTCAAAAATTCATGAGTTGGATTAAAAAAGAAATGGGAAGTAAATAGTTGTTAATATGTTGATGGTTAGTTAGTCAAAGTAGACTGTGTTTATGAAATTTGTTTTTTTACTAAATATATATCGTTGGTTTTAATTAAAACCTATAATTTAGGTTAATATTATAATACAAATAAATAGTAATGTAAAAATGCTTAAGAGGTCACTGATTATATTTTTCGGCTTAATTTATTCTGTGAGCTCGTTTTGTCAACAGGATATTACAAATGATTCTATTAAGAACGCAATGAATGCGATTGAACAAAAGGTTGTTGTTGCCATCTCGGAAGCTGATATTGAAGCACATTCAAATGCCGTATTTGAACTAGCGACAGTATATTTTGAGAGCGGATATATTGGCCTAGCTTATGAAAAGTTTCAATTACACATAGACCTTACTAAAAAGTTAAATGACAGGGTTAAGTTGATTGGTGCTTATCGAAAAGTAGCTATGATTTACAAGAATAGACTGGTCTTTGATGTTGCCTTAGAGTTTTATTTCAGCGCACTAAATTTGTCAACAGATGACACGGCTATAATTAGTGGTCATATTTATTCAGATATTGGGGGGTTGTATTATGATCAAGGTGATTTTGAAAAAGCCCAAGATTTTTACGAAAAAGGATTAAAAGTGTATGCCTTAAATAATGCATACCAAGATATGGTAGCTTCTTATAATAACCTTGGAGAAATGTATCGCTTTAAAAATGAGTATGAAATTGCTTTAGAATATTATCATTCGGCTATAGAGATTAATAAAGAGTTTGAGAATGAATTCTATTTAGCTATTATTTATAATAATATTGGTGAAGTCTATTTAGGTCAAGGTGAATTTGATTTAGCATTTACTAATTTCAGTTTGGGTAAAAAATTGCATAAAAAGGGAAATGACATAGAATACCTTGCTGCTTCTTATGTTAATTTAGGTGATTATTATTATGCAATAGACCAGATTGATATGGCCATTGATAATTATTTGAGTTGTTTAGAATTTGATTTAGATCCTTTTCCTAAAAAACATATTACGTTAATTCATGCCTATAGGGGATTAATAAAATCCTACAATACTAAAGGGAATGTGGTTAAAGAACTTGAATACCAAAAAAAATATACTGAGATAAAAGATATTGTTTTAGAAAAAGATAAGTCTAAAGCATTATTTGAAATTCAGATTAAATATGAAACCAGTCAAAAAGAGAAAGAAATTTTAGAGCTTCAAACTAAAGCAAAAGAAGAAGAGAAGAAAAAAAAGGAGCAAAGAACAAATTTAATTATTGTGATTAGTTTACTCGTATTAATACTTCTCTTGGTGGTTTACTCTTATGTTTTAAAAAATAAGGCGCTTAAGCAAAAGACACTTCTTTTTAATCAAAATGATAAATTAAATAAATTAAAAATTGAAAATAAAGAGATTGATAATAGAAGATTAGTTGTTGAAAATAAGGAATTAAAAACAAGAGAAGAAGTCAATAAATTGAACAGAGAAAAGTTGGAGTTGGAGTTAAATCATAAACAGAGGGAATTGTCTACTTCAGCCCTACATGTTATTGGGAAAAATGAGATATTGTCGAACTTAAAAAAATCAATTAATAAGTTAATGGATAGTGGTGTAAGTGATTCTAACCAGGTATTAAGAGAAATGATTCGAGAAATTGATTATAATATTAATCTTGATAAAGACTGGGACACGTTTAAGTTACATTTTGAAAAAGTTCATCAAGGCTTTTTTTTAAGATTAAAGGAGAACTACTCTGATTTAACGGTTGATGAATTAAAGCTGTGTGCTTATTTAAGAATAAATCTGTCGTCCAAAGAAATTGCGCAAATATTAAATATAACTCAAGTTGCTATCAATAAGAGAAGAAATAGATTAAGAAAAAAAATTAATTTGGTAGCTTCTGATGATTTATTTGACTTTATGAGTAATGTGTAATTACTTTTGAATAGTTCTCCTTTAATTGTAATGTTTTAATGTTGTATAATGATTTTTTTTCGCAAGAATTGGCCATCATTATTTTCAATAGTTATAAAGTAAATTCCGTTTTTTAATTCTGACACAAGTAAATTCTGACTTGGGTTTGTGATTGTGGTCTGTTGAACAATTTGACCGGCAAGGTTTACTAATTTAATATCATAGGCTTCATATTGATTTTTTGCATCTATTGTTATTTGATCGCCAGCTAAAGTTGGATAAACAGATACATGAAAGTTATTTAATTTTTCAGATGTATTTAATGTATAAGTAAATTCTAATGAAACAGAATCAATTGGATTATCTAAAGTGTCAATTATGAAATAATGGTAAGTAGCACTACTCGATCCTGATTGACTTTTAAGTCTGCAATTACATTCTCTGAGGTGAGAGAGGTTCCGTTAATAATTGTTGGAATTAAAGCTGGGTTATCGGGTGAAGTGTATTCTTCTCCGGATACTGAATAACAAAGTGGAGGCCAACACAAATTATCATTCCAACCAGCGGGTATATTTGTAGCTATTCTTTTAATTTGCCATTCTTGATCCGTATCAGATGTATTTCTAACGTGTAAATGTATTGAGTATGGGGAAGGTGTAGATGGGTTCAAAGCAATTTGAATAGTTGTTCCAGACACGTCTGGACCAACACCATCTCTAAAAATTTCACATGTTTGGGCTTGGCTATTAAAAATTGATCCAAATAATAGCGCTGATAATAATAGTGATTTCATAATTCATTTTTTTTGTTATCCAAAATTACAAATACGCATAGAATAAGCTATAGTAATGGACTATGACAATGACGGACTCAAAAAAAATATAAAGGTCACTGTTTGTCATATCCCTTGATTTGTTGGTGAGTAGGTGCATAGTTTATATTTGCGGCCAAACAATTATTACTAGAAATTATGAAAAAGACATTTACTTTAATCGCCTACTCAATTTTATTTTCGAGTGTGTATGGGCAAAATATTCAAAAGCATTTGGTTGTTTTTGAAAAGTTCACAGGTATTTATTGTGGTGCTTGTCCAACTGCAGTAGAAAACATTCATGATTTAATTGAAAATGAAAATGCGCAGGTAGCTACATTAAGTTATCATTCATCAGGAAGTTATTCAATTCCATTATATGAAAATCCAGATTCAGATGGTAGACATTCGTATTACGCAGGTTCAATATCAGGATATCCAACTGTAATTACTGAAGGAAATATGAATCCTGTATGGAATGATTACACTGATTATTTAAATAAATACAATACAGCATATAACACAACAACACCATTAGACATTGTCTTAAATACTGTGGATAATGGGAATGGAAATATTTCTCTAGCTATTGATGTGGAAAAGGTAAATGGAGCAACAGCACCATCAAATCCGCTTAAGTTAAGAATAGCTATTACTGAAACTAATGTTGATCAGTTATGGATGTCTGAAACCAAATTATATGACATAAATAGAAAAATGTTACCAGATTATAATGGAACGGAGGTGAGTTTTACTAGTGGTGATATTCAAAATTTTTCTGAGTCTTTTACTATTGATGAGAATTGGGATAGAGATTATTTAAGTGTAATTGCATTTGTTCAAGATGAGACAACAAAAGAAATTTTACAAGCAGTGAAGGTACCAATAGCTGATTTAACTGCTGATAATGATGCAATGGTGGATTATATTTATGGTGAAGATGAATATTGTGGAACGTCATTAGCGCCAAAAATTAGAATAAGAAATTCAGGAAACACAGCACTTACTTCAGCAACGATTAGTTATTCAGTAGGTACATCAACCGGTTCATATGATTGGACAGGATCTTTAGAGTCACTTGAACAGGAAGATATAATTTTACCAACTTTAAGCTTTACGGCTTCAGATGGTGTTTATATAATGGCGTCAATCTCACAACCTAATGGAGGAACTGATGCAGATATTTCAAATGATGAAAATTCAAAATTGATAGTGCATGGATTAGTAATTGGCGCTACATCAAAATTAGAAATTCAAACAGATAATTTTGCACCCTTTTACACGGAGTGGAAACTATATGATGCTTCTGAGACAGTGATTGAAACAGCTGGTAAATCAGATTGGACAAGTTTTACAAACTATGAATATCCGTTCACGTTAACAACTGGCTGTTACCGACTTTCTATTACTGATGATACAGGTAACGGATTTTACGATTATACAATATTATCTGGGTATGATAATGAAGGTTCTCCAGAAGGGTATTATAGATTTTTTGACGATCAAAATGCTGTTATTGCTGAAAATGTTGAGTTTGGTTTTGAAGATAATGTATTTTTCGGTGTTGGAATTGATGTTGTTTCAGGAGTTTTTGATGTAACAGGTCAAGTAGTTGGTGTTGATGAAATAGTATCTGTATCACAAATTATTGGTTATCCAAATCCAATGAATAATGAAGTTACTTTTGATTTACCAGAAGACGGTAAATATGTGGTAGACATATATAACAGTCAAGGACAAAAAGTATTGAACTCTTTAATTACTAAAGAGAGTGCAACTATAAATGTGAGTGAATTAGCTTCAGGTATTTATTTCGTTGATATTTATAATGACACGAATAGATTTAAATTAAAAATAACTAAATAATAAAAAGTATGAATTTTTTAAAAATAACAGCAACACTTTTAATTCTAATTAGTGTTAAAACGGCAATCTCTCAGGATGTAGCTGTACCATTCAAAAAAAAATCGTTTGTTAGTAAGTCAACTGCAAGTTGGTGTACGCCTTGTGGGGACTATGCGTACGTTGGCGACAGTATACACCACTATTATAATGATTCTATTGTATACCTCAATATGCATGTAGAATCTAGTACAATTGGTGATCCATCTTCAGGAGACATCCATAATGTGATTAATCCTAGTTCGGGAATTCCATCTTTTAATGTGAATGGTGACAAATGTATGTCTTGGCCACCTACTGTAGATGAAATGTTAGATAGTTCAAGGTATTTTGCTACTACGCCCATAATAGCCAATATTGCTTATGCGTCAAATATTTCGAATGGTGAATTGACAATTAATATCAGTACTAAATTCTTTGCATCTGATTCAGGAACATTTTATGTAGCAGCATATCCATATGAAGATGACATAACGTATCAACAAAAAATTACAGAGCCAAGTTCAGGGAATTCAGTATATCAAACACATACAGAAGATAGAATTTGCCGTGGAACGATTTTAATGCCAGAATATGACAATAGTATTTGGGGGTCTGTAATAAGACAAGGACAAGTACAATCTGGAGCTATAAATAATGTGAGTTTTACAAGAACAATTGAAAACAACTGGATTGAATCAAATCTAGGTGTGATTGTAGTGTTATGGAAAGAGGTAGATAGTGTTTTTGAAGTGTTAAGTGCTGAAGATGTACAAGGTGTTTTGGGGCTAGAGTCGGAGAGTGATTTATTTCCTAAATTAAAAGTATATCCTAATCCAGTACAAAATAGCTTAATAATTGAATCGTCTGTGATGGATGAGTTTCAACTTAAAATATTTGATTTAAACGGTAGGCTAGTGTTGAAGACGAGTACAACTCACCTTGTAGATGTTTCAAATTTAATGGCTGGTGAATATATTATTGAATTAAGTTCAAAAGATAGAAAACAAATCACTCAGTTTATAAAAAAGTAATACGGATTTCATAAGTTAAAATGGATAATTCAGATTAGACCTCACCTTTTTGGTGAGGTCTTTTTTTATAAAAAAATGTGAAACATTTTAATATACTTACTCAATACAATTGGGCTATTCTTATATTAACATGTCCAATCGGTTTTAGAATGAGTCTAAAAACTGTATTTTATTTAAAATCGTTGGGGTTTATGGATGATTCAGAATTTACTAAAGGAATACTTACTATTTAATTTATTGCTGAATAGAATAATATCCTTTGATTAGTTGACCAATGTATAAATTCTGATGAGCTTCATATATATCTTCCCCTCTTTTTCTTAGGCTAATAACTATATTTAAGCGAAAAACAGAACCTTCTTCTTGTAAAACATGTTTTACATTAATGTTTACATCTGCGTCCAAATTAATTTTTTTATTCGGTTCTACAGTTGTTTGGCAATCTCTTTTTTGTAACTCTTGTTCAAATTTTCCACTTCTATCTATTTTGTTGATGGTTATCGAAGATATTTCAATAATATTATTGTCATTATTTGTAATACCGATTTTAAGTTCATTAATAATAGTTTGAATAGATAATAAATCTAAATTTTCTTTTTTATGAGTGATACCAATTATTAGTTGAGGAGGTAGATTATCTTCTTTTTTTATAGAATTGAATGAATAGTATATTTCTTTAAATTTAGCAAGTAAGCTATCATTTAAATTATTTTCTATGTAATTGAATTCTAAATAGAATCCAAATAAATATTTTTCAGAAAATGACATTGAATTAAGCAATAAATCGTAGTAGAAGTCACTATTAGTATTGATAAATTTTATTATTATATTGATTGAATTCGCTATGGAATCAAAATCTTCACTCTTTTCTTTTATTTTGTCAATAGTGTATTGATTATAATAATTATTTATTTTTTTACTTTCAATAATATTAAAAAGTTCTTCAATTAGGTATTTGGTGTTTTGTTGTAAATCCTTTATAGCAGTGTATTTGTTAACATTGTTTTCGGAACTACTCCTCCCTTTTATTGGAACACTTTCTAATAATTCTGAATGATTTCTTAAAATATTGAAAAAGGTAGTTTCAAACTTTTGCAAAGACATTGTCTCATTTTGTTTTGAAAATTCTTTTCTAGTATCTTTTAATTCTTTTCGTTGCAGTCTTAGTTCTGAGCGTTGCAGGTATATTGTGAATATTATACCTCCTAATGCCAGTCCACTAAATAATGAATTAACGCTACCAAACATATCTCCAAAAGTACCTCTGCCATCTTGATTAGTAGTATCGAAATTCACCATCATTAACCACCATGAAGCTCCCCATAAAATAAGTATAATAAATCCAAGGCGTAGAGCATTTCTAATAACATTATCCTTAACATGATATTCCAATCCAAATTTGTCTTCTAATGAAACATCATTATTGTCAATAACAACAATACATTCATTATCAATATTTTTTATTTTGGAAATTTTAAAACCATCACATTTAAAATCAATAGATTCTCCGTATTCTAAATCTTGGAATGTTTTTTCTATTGATTTGATAGTTTTTTTTGGGAAACCACTTAGTTTTTTTCTTTTAATCCATTCTTTTGAATATGTAGCCATAGGATATTGTTTTTGTAAATATAACAAAAAAAGCAACCCATTTGAGTTGCTTTATCTTCTTATTTCTTTGCTTTCACAATCTTACCGTTCTTAGCGTATCGGAATCCTTTCTTGCTATTTCTTAGCCTTACGCTTTTTAGAATAACGGAACCACAGTGTACCACTTAGGCAGATAAAAAAAAAGCCTCCACTACCAATATATAGGCGTTTTTTCCAAATGGCTTTTTGTTCTTCTTTAAACAAAAAGTGAGCGTAGTTTTCGGATTGATGTAATGGGGTAGGCGCTTCTAAATCCCAATTTGTTTTGTCATATCTATTGGAGTCTATATGAACGAGTGAAATTGAAACTAATGAGTCTACCTTGTTTTTTATTTTTTTATAATTCAAGGAGTCAACCATTAGTCCATTGGCGTCATACAATTTAAGTTGACTTCCTTTAGATGAAAGTCCAAAGTCAAAATCACCAAGTACTAGATTAGAATCCACCGAGTGAGTCGTTAAAAAGTTTGTTTTATTCTTGACTAAAACAACATATTGATTTGGTTGAAGGTTATAGTTTCCTACAGAGTATCCTTTGCTGTATTTGTTTTTGGTAAATACAAATTCATTTAAGTTAATAGGGCTATTTGAACGGTTATATAATTCTACCCAATCATCAGTAGAATCTGACTTAGGTTGGTAAAAACTAATTTCATTAAAAATTAAACTATCAAAATATACACTTCTTTGTTTAGGTCTTAGTATAGGTTCTAAGATTAAATCGTCTGAAGGTACTATAG
>Ga0209291_1001965_pt1 | contig 17409 bp, 18 predicted proteins | sample GOMGulsemesocosm_FD_184633 | JGI IMG/M metagenome (GOLD analysis project Ga0209291, IMG submission 184633) | Methane-oxidizing microbial communities from mesocosms in the Gulf of Mexico - GOM9B Gulf of Mexico (SPAdes) (version 2) | ecosystem: Environmental > Aquatic > Marine > Cold seeps...
TGAAGCAGCAATGTTTACCTGTCAGCTAGCTGGACCAGAACGTATAAAAGTTGGAATGAACTCCCTAGAAGCTACAGAAAATTATAAGCTCTTACTTAATATTATTCACTGGTTGGATGGGTTGTATTAAAAGAACTTATTTAAAATAATAATTTAATAATATTTTTTCCTCACTATTTTTAGCATCCCTAATACACGTATCTAATAACTAAAATTTATTTCTCCATTTAATTCTTCACGAATTGACAATATTTCTTTTATTGAATTAGGAAAAATATGAAAAGCTATTAGACTTAATTGATTTGTATTTAACAGATCAGCAACAATCTATACTGCCCAGTTTTTTCCTTTGGTGCACGGTGAAGACAAGGAAGAACTTGGCTTTCAGGATGATCAACAGCCAATTTCCATAAGTGTCCAATACCTAAACTGATTGGGCGTGCCTTAGGTTTAGCTTGATAGTGTAGATCAAAGAAATAGTCACTTAAAAACGACTCAAAGCCATCATCAGCTCCACCATATAGTTTTCTGAGTTCATCACGTATTTCTGGAATTAGTACTTTTTGTGTGGCTTGAGAGTTTGGTAATATTTCACTCGACTCACCATGATAAGTACATAAAAAGGTATCAGTCGGTACTGGAGAACGATCTACATGAAAAGAATAAACATCCGTTGGAAAAAACGGGTAGGCATCATCTCTTTCATAGTTTTTAATAACATTAAGGATTGGAGATGCACCATGAGCTTTCAACAATTTTAAGTCATTTAAAAGAATTTCACGAGCAAGATTTCCCTGTTGACTCAGCTGAAGTTTACGAAGGTCTTCAGGATCAAGCACCACTATATTTCCATTTAGTGCTACCTTTTCAACTATCTCAGAAAAATCACCTATTAGTTCTCGAGTCCAACAATTCGCATTAATTTCTCCATAAAAAGGTTTGGAAACAAGCTCTTTAAAACTCGTGACACAGTGAATTTGATTCTCAGCATGAGGTAAATCTATCATAATGGCTTGCTGTTTGGCTTTAAAAGATAAGGAGATTGATTAGTGTAAAATAGTCAGTTACATTTGGATCTATTTTTCTTCTTCCAACATATCCAAATAAACGTCCTCAACATGCTCTCGAGCCCAAGTTGTTTTTCTTAAAAAACCAAGGCTTGATTTCATTGTAGGGTTATAGATAAAACAGCGAATATTTACACGATCTGCCAGGTACTCCCAACCATAATGATCTACCAGACGTTCTAAAATTTCGGCAAGTTTCACTCCATGTAACGGATTGTTAAGTTGCTCTTCAGTTGCTTGCTTCCTGTTACGTCTTGAAGGATTTTCTTTATTCAGTTGTTCATTCGTCTTTGGTTTAAACTCTGTATCAGATTGCTTTTGCTTATTAGTCAGTTCGTTATTGTGATTGTCTTTTATATCCATTGTTGATATTTTTTTGTTGGACTCGGTTATAAAATGATAATCAGAAAATCCCGAATCTCCTATAAATGCTAATGTGTCTGTTGAACAAGTGTGGCATACACGTTGCGTATATTATTCAAATTTAATAATTCTAATGAGCTTTTATTACTTTAATTTCAAAATAATTGTTTGAATAAACAGGTCAGAATATAAATTTGTAATCTCATTTGTTAATATCCTCTTTTCCATTACTGATAAAGCAACAAGTTTTCTTGGTAACTTTGTAGTGAGTTAACAAGAGCCAATGATAGTTAGCAATTAATTGATATATATATAATAGTATAATTATGAAAACATCTTTTACAGCAATAGATTTTGAAACAGCTACAAGGCATCATATTTGTTCTGTTGGTATAGTAACTTTTGAAAATGGAGAAATTATTGATGAATACCACGCTTTAATTAAGCCCCCAAATAACGAGTATAATTGGCATAACATTCAAGTCCATGGCATTACACAAAGGCACACTCAAAACGTTCCAAGTTTTAACGAAATATATCCTGAAATAAAGAAGCGTATTCATGGAAAAACGCTGGTTGCTCACAATGAAAGTTTTGACAGAAATGTGTTGACGAAAACAATGCGAGATTACAGTATTGAATATTCCGATTTGAATATTTCAGAAAAGTGGGTATGCACAATGAAAATATATAAGGCTAAAGGATATAAACCAGCAAATTTAAATGCGTGTTGTCAAAAGAATAATATCCAATTGGAACACCACCAAGCATTGTCTGATGCTCGTGCTTGTGGGAAGCTTTTTTTAATTGCCTAATATAGATAGCGCGCCATAACAAAAATGACAATACAAGACCTTACAGGAACATATACTATCATTGGTAAAAATCAAGATGCCACAGCACACGATTATACAGGAGTACTAATATTAAGTATTAATGAAAATAGTAGGATAGAAGCTAAATGGGTGATTGATACCGAACAAGAACAAGTGGGCACAGGGTTTTTTAAGGATAATATATTAGTGATTAATTTTAACTACATAGGAACAGCCAATGAAGTACTAAAAGGTGTTGTAGTTTATCGCTGTATCACAAAGGACATATTAGATGGTTTTTGGTCAGAAAAACATGGAGATCCGTTGTATTTAGGTGAAGAACGTTGTTTTAGAATAAAAGATGATGTAGCGAAATTAGATTGATTTTATTTTTTATACATGATATCTTTGAATATAGAATATAAAAGGGAAAAGAAGTACATTCGTAACTTCTATAAAACAATCCAAGTGGCAACTGCATCTCAAAATATTTATTTAACAAAAAGAGAAAAACTCACTTGTAAAACATGTGGAAAAAAGGTTCCCTTGGGAAAAGCTTTTGTTGCAGAGAGTGAAAAACATAAGGGTACTTGCTTTACTTGTTCACCATTTGTGGGCTATATTATGTTGCCTCCAGGTGATGCTGCTATGACAAGACGTTCAAAAAAACATTCTACTTTGTGTGGTGTAGTATTGTTTTGGAATCAGCGAAGAAAACGATATGAACGTAAAGGACAGTTAGTAGAGGAAATCGCCATAGAGAAAGCTCGATTAGAATGCGATTCAGACAAGGAGTCTCGTGCTTTAAAGAATAAAAAAGCAGCAGTTATACGCGCGGCACATGATAAAGCGTATGTTATTATTTTTGCTGAAGCTATCCGTCAACGTTATCCGAATTGTCCAACTAATAGAGAAAATGAAATAGCAGCGCATGCCTGTGAAAAACATAGTGGAAGGGTAGGGCGTACTGCAAATGCCAAGCAGTTTGATGGTAAAATGATTGATTTAGCTGTAGAGGCACATATCAGACATACCGAAACGGATTATGATGACCAATTTGGAAAAGGTAAAAATAAAAAGACAATTCGTACGGAAGTAAGATTCGATATCAATAAGGTATTAAGAAAATGGCGTGATTAATAGTTTTTCACGTTTGTTTATATTCAATTTCAGTAAGAATATCAATCAGTTAGTAGAGTGCTCTGTAGATGCAGTAGGGTTAGATATAATCGCTGTACCAACTAAAGATTAAGTTTATTCTATTTATGAAAAATAAAAGTAACACTAAAGCAACAAAGAAACCTTGGCCAACCAAAGCTGCAATGGAACAAGTTTATGAAAAGAATTTGTGGGGTGGTTCAGAATTTGATTTTTATTCTGGTGATGGATCTCATGATACTACGATAGTGAACCCATACACAGAAGTTGTAAAAACATTTTTAAAGTCTTTTAAAGAACCGATAACTATTTGTGACTTAGGTTGTGGGGATTTTAATGTTGGTAGGGAATTAGTAAAGCATACCAAGAAATATATTGCAGTAGATATTGTTACCAGACTTATTGAACATAATAAAGTTAATTTTCAAGAAGATAATTTAGAGTTTCATTGTTTGGACATTACTGGAGATAATTTACCTAAAGGAGATTGTGCTTTAGTACGACAAGTGTTGCAACATTTATCGAATACAGAAGTACAACAGGTATTGCAAAAGTTAGCTGGTTTTAAATATATTATTTTGACCGAGCATCTACCTATAGGAGACTTTGTTCCGAATAAAGATATTATTTCCGGGCAAGGGATTCGTTTAAAAAAAGGTAGTGGTTTAAACATATTAGCACCTCCATTTAATTTTCAAATAAAAGCTAAAAAAGAATTATCATCTGTTATTTTAAATGATCATAAAGGAATGATTGTAACTACGTTGTATACTGTTTTTTAAATGGCTTACATCAACTTTAACGCTGTGGTTTTAGCAACAATTGTTCAAGGCGAAACCATATATGGAATGATGATTTATATTAATTTGAATACAAAATCAAAAATACTCCTATCATAATACCAGCTAACGGTATTAATTTCTTTCGCTTATTTTTCTCTTTAAAAATAAGCCCACCAACTACAACAGCAATGATTATCTGACTTCGTTTTATGGCTGATAATAACATAATTAATGCGTCAGGATCTTGCAAGGCTTTAAAGTAAAAATAATCAGCTGCTTGTAACAACACACCAACAGCAATTATTGACCACCTGAACTTAAATTTTTTTCGTTTTTCAACATACGGGAACCAAGTAATACTTAGGATAACCAGTAAAATTAGGATGGTATATAAACAAAACCAAAATTGTAAGGTTTGTGGGTTTAAACTTAAATTCTGAATTAAAAACTTATCATATAAACCACTACTTGCCCCTAAAAAAGTAGCACCAATAATAGCAAATATCCATTTATTATGTTTAAAATTAATACCTTCTTTTTTACCAATTCTAGAATATAATAGCACGGAGAAAATAATTAAGAAAAAGCCTATCCATTGGTATGCATTAGGGCTTTCTTTATAAATCACAATAGCCCCGATAAAGGTAAAAAAGGGTCCTGCTGAACGTATAGGAGTGACTATTGTAATGGGTAAATGTTTTAACGCTTGATAGGCTAAAACCCATGAACCAGCCATAATAGCTGATTTTATAAATATAAAGCCATGTATTTGCCAAGAAATCTCTTGAAAATCATAGCCATTTTCTAATGCATAATCAGGATAAAAAACAGAAAGTAGGTAAAATGTTGCGACAAATAAAAACCCACTAGAGACAGTGCCTAAGAGTACAGGGAATACTTCATTTCCTTGTACTGCATGCTTTTTACATAAATTATGTAACCCTAAAAAAAGTGCCGCCAATAGGCCTAAATACATCCACATGGCGCGAATATAGCTTACTAATTTATTTTAAAGAAAAGTTCTTGAGTGTAATTACTCTTTAAAATGTTAATGAAATACTTTATATACAACCCGAGAAAAGAGAGGAAGTATAATGTGTATGGAATAGTTATAATACTACTAATACGACCTTAATTGTTTTGTTAAATGCGAATATGTCTTCAAACCCTACGTTTATTACTTAAAACTTAGCAAACAAAGAATGCATATATGTATCTATATATTAAAACACTATTTTTAAAACTATTTTATAAAACAATAAGGTTTAAAATTGTTTTAAATCACATTGTTTTTTAGATTTATATACGTAAGTTCCTAAAATGAAAAACACTAACAAATCAATTCCTTTTCTATTATTTTTTTTGGTTTTCACTACCTTTTTATATGCACAAAATAAAAAGGTAGAAAGCTTAAGTAACGAGTTATCTAATCATACTCAAAATGATACAGTAAGAGTAAATCTATTAAATAAGCTAACCATAGAATATTCTACTTTTAATAATATTAAGGCTGAAAAATTAGCACATGAAGCTAATGATTTGGCTAGGGAAATTAAGTATAAAAAAGGGGAGGCCAAAAGTTTTTTCTTACTTGGTAAAACTGATGTTTCAAAATCAGAATTTGATACAGCTTTAAAATATGTATTACAGGCACTAAAATTATATGAGAATATAAATGATACTAATGGAATTTCAAGTTCGTATAGCCTTTTAGGTACGATATCTTTTTATAAAAATGACACTGATAAAGCCTTAAGTTATTATAATAAAGCTTTGGATATTGCAATAGAGAGTAAAAATAAAAAGAAGCAAGCAGATTTTTTATCAAACATAGGAAACATTTCTTATTCAAAGGGAGACTTAAAAACTGCAGTAGGTTTTTACAAAAAATCCATTGCAATATATGATAGTTCAGGAAATAAAGCCCTAGCATTAAAACCTTTAAATAACATAGGTATTATTCACCAAAGACAAGGCCGTTCTGTTGAGGCATTAGGTTATTTTAATAAATGTTTAACGATTAGCAAAGCACAAAAAACTGATGGATATACTGCAGTAATTTCTTTAAATATAGGCGCTATCTATTTTGCTAATGAACAATACAATAAAGCACTTAATTATTATAAAGAATCCTTAACTCTTAATAGAGCATTAGATAATAAATTAGAGATGTCTAAATGTTTAATTGCTTTAGGAAGAATAGACCAAATAGGTAAAGAATATAAAAAAGCTTTAGATTATTATAATGAAGCACTTACTATAAATAATGCCATTGAAAATAAAAGTACATTGTATACTTGTCACAGTAATATTGGTAGCTTGCATCTTGAAAAATCACAACCTAAAATTGCTTTAAGTCATTTTAAAACCTGTTTGGACTTAAGTCTAGCCATTGAAAACAAACGTACTATTTGTCATTCATATATTAGTTTAGCTGAGACCAATTATTTACTTAAAAAATACTCATTAGCTATACAAGAAGCTATAAAAGGAAAACAATTAGCAGATGATTTATCACTTTTAAACTCTCAAAAAGAAGTAAACATTATTTTGTCAAAAATTTATGAGGCAACAGGTAAACATAAGAAATCGTTAAAACACTTTAAACTATATAAAACTTTAAACGATAGCCTTTTCAATAAAGAAAACATTGAGAAAATCACACAATTAGAATATGAATATAAATATAAACAGGAGTTAGAGTCTGCAAACAATAGAGAGTTAAAATTAACTCAGAAAGTAATAACTACCAATAATGATTTAGAAAAATCACAAAAAAATCTACTTCTTGGGGTTATTTCTTTTTTAGTAATTACTTTAATTTTAGCAGCAATCATTTTCTTTTTGAAACTAAGAAATGTAAAATCAAAAGCAGAAAACATAGTAACGGAACAGCGGTTATTGCGTTCTCAAATGACACCGCATTTTATATTTAACTCCCTTTCGGTATTACAAGGAATGATTTTAAATAATGAAGATAAAAAGTCTGTTTCTTACTTATCTAAATTTTCAAAACTACTTCGTATAACTTTAGAAAATTCTAGAGATAAAACTGTATTGCTCTGCCAAGAGTTAATAGCAGTAGAGAATTATTTGGAGCTACAAAACCTAGAAGTAATTCAGCCCTATAAATATACAGTTTTGGTAGATGATACAATAGACAGGTCTTTATTTAAAATACCTCCAATGCTTATTCAGCCATTTATTGAGAATGCTATAGAACATGCGTTTAGAAATCAAAAGGAAAATAGAAAAATAGATATTCATTTAACATTTGTAAATAAAAAACTAATTTGTACTATTACTGATAATGGTATTGGTATTGATTCTCAAACAGAAAATAAAACGCAGTATAAAAAATCGTTAGCAACAACTATAACTACAGAACGATTAAAAATATTATCTAAAGATTTTAAAATTGACGGGGCTATTAGTATCGAGGATAGGCAAAAATATAATGAGAAGGGAACAATAGTTACTTTAGTAATTCCTTATAAAAAATATATGACATCATGAAAACACTTATAGTAGAAGATAAAGTATATGTTAGAAAGGCATTACTCAACTTATTACAATTAATAGATACTAAGGTAGCCGTAATAGGTGAGTGTGAGTCTGTAAAAGATGCGGTTGTAGTTGCAAATGCTTGTAAACCTGAATTGATCTTTTTAGACATCAACCTTACTGATGGCACTGCTTTCGATTTTTTAGAGCAAACAGAAAACCTAAATTTTAAAGTTATTTTTATTACCGCCCATGAAGAATATGCTCTAAAGGCTTTAAAAATGGGAGCGGTAGATTATCTTTTAAAACCTGTTGACATTGATGAGCTTCAAATAGCAATACATAAAGTTACTGAGTTACCAATTACTGAGCAAAAACAACAAATAAAAACTGTAAAAGAGGTTTGGAATAATGAAGATCATAAATTAATATTATCGCTCCAGGATAGTTTACAAGTAATTGATTTAAATGAGCTACTATATTGTGAATCTGACAAAGGATACACTACTTTTTATTGTAGCAATAACAAGAAACATCTGGTTTCTAAAACCTTAAAAGAATTTGAAGAGCGTCTTTTGGAAGCTAATTTCACTCGTCCACATCAATCGTTTATGGTAAACCTTAAATTCATAGACAAATATGATAAATCGGGTGTCATACATTTAAAAAATGGAAAAAAAATACCCGTATCATCTCGAAAAAAAGAATCTTTTTTAGCTACATTTTTTAAATGTTAATATTCTAAAATTACTTTTCTAGCCTCATATAGCTGAGGGTTTAAAAATAAGACAACTCCCTTTTAGCTTTATTTTTAAGTATCCATTTTTACGGATACTTATTCAACTCATGCACTTATTTATTCAAATCTTCCGGAAATAGATTCGCTATTTCTTTATACTGTAATGCTATGTACTTTTATGTTAAGAATAAAAGAAAACATAGAGAAATGAAAGTATTAAAAATCATATTTATTACAGCGGTACTAATAACACAATCATCTTGCGGAGGACTTAACGACAGTACTCAACCAGCAAATGCTGAAGGGTTTGGAGCTATAGAGCAGGGGATGAAAAGTAAATTTGGTAAAGATGCTTATTATACAAGTATAACTATCATGCACGATAAATTTATAGGTAATATGATTTCATTAACGCAAACAAACGCTCCAGAATCTTTAAAAATGGAGGAATGGAATCAATCTCAAAACACTTGGAAACAAAATTCAGAAATTTCTATTGAAGTACCCGAAGGCAGTAAAGCATCAGACTTTATGTTTCAATTAAACGATGAAATAAACCTACGAAAATTGGGCGAATTAGTTGAGGAATCTAGTAAACAACTAGAAGCTGAAAAAGAGTTAGAAAACCCAACGTTGAGTTTAGCTTTTGTAAAGTTTCCTAAAAATGGTGATATGGCTAAAGCAGAGTATAGTATTAACCTAAAGCCAGAAAACGGAGGAACCACTTTTACTTTTATGTATACACTAAGTGGTGAGCTTATAAAAATGGACTATTAAATATAACTACAATTAAATTTTACTATCAATATATAATCTAAACAACATGAAAAACACATTTAAATTAACTAGTCTATTAGCGTTAACACTATTAATAACAATCTTTAGCTGTAGTGAAGATGATGCGGCTATCATAAATAACGTGATAAGTGTTCAAGACTTAACAACAGTTATAGATGAAAACCCTACAGTAGGGCAAATTGTTGGAACTGTAGTAACTACCCAAACTGTAGGTGGAGGAACTATAAACTATAGTATTGACTCACAAACACCTGTTGGAGCTTTAAGTATCAACGCAACTACTGGAGAAGTAACGGTTGCTGATACTACACTATTTGACTTTGAAGAAAACCCTGTGCTTACTGCAGTTGTTTCGGTTTCAGGAGCTGTAAATACAGCAACCGTAACAGTTAATTTAAATAATGTAAGTGAATTAAATATTCAGGATTTCACTACAGCTATAGATGAAAATCCAACTAATGGAGATGTTGTTGGAACTGTTCAAGCAACAGGAGATGGAACATTAGCTTATAGTATTACTTCTCAAACACCTACAGGCGCTTTAAATATAGATGCAGTTACTGGAGAACTAAGTGTTGCTGATGCTACTTTATTTGATTATGAAACAAACCCAACTATTACAGCAAGTATCTTAGTTGATAATTCGGGAACATCAGATACATTAACTCTAACAATTAACCTTAATAATGTAAATGAATTAAGTATTCAAGATTTTACAACAGCTATAAATGAAAACCCAACAAATGGAGATGTTATTGGGACTGTGCAAGCTGTTGGTGATGGAACATTAACTTACAGTATCACTTCTCAAACACCTACAGGCGCTTTAAGCATAAATGTAAGTACTGGAGAATTAACCGTTACTGATGCTACTATATTTGATTTTGAAACAACCCCAACTATTACAGCTAATATTTCAGTTGATAACACTGTAAGTACTGAAACTGCGGTAGCAACTATTAATCTTAACAATATTAATGAACTTGGAGATTATAATCATGGAGGTATTATTTTTTGGTTAGATCCTGCAGATAATTCTCATGGTTTAGTATTTGCATTTAACAATCAGTTAAGTAATTTGCAATGGGGGTGTTCTGGTACTACTACAGGAGCAAATGGGACAGCTATTGGTACTGGTGAAGCTAACACTACAACAATTGTATCTGTAGGATGCGGAATTGGTGGAGCTGCCGAAGTAATTTCTAATTTAAGTGCAAATGGATATAATGATTGGTTTCTACCAAGTGTAGATGAATGGAATGAAATAGAAATAAATTACTCCTCAATTCTTTGGCCAGCAATACAAGCAAATGGAGGAAGTGGACTTAATAACACAAACTGGACTTCAACAGAAGACAGTGACAGTAATGTTTATGTACATCTTTTTGGTGGTGGAGCTAGCAGTTACCCAAAATCATTGACTATAAATGCATTACCAGTTAGAGCATTTTAAAATAAATGAAACTAAAACGAAGCAAATCACTTTTTATAAACAAAAGGTGGTTTGTTTACTAATAAAACTAAACCAATGGAAAAAACAATCACAATTAAAAACGAGTACAACTCCTTAGATTCACTACATAACTTTTTAAAAAGCACTTCGTCTTTTGAGTGCTCAAAAGAATATGATATTTGGGAGCACAGAACAGATACTAATGGTCAAATGGAGCAATGTATAGTTGTAAAAAAGAGTTCTATGCACGGTATGAAAGTCTTTTTCAAAAACGAAAGCACCTTAAAAATGACTTACATCATACCAAATAAAATGATGCATGCTTATTTTGGTAAAAGCGTAAAAGCACACCGAAATATACTAGAAATTATTACGGGTATAATTAAACAAGCAGTACTTGCTCCAGCTCAAAAAAAAGCATTTGAAGAACTTGGGGAAACAGTTGAAAAAGCTGCTTTATAAGTAAGTTACTTATTTATAATAAATGTCCTATTGACAAATATTAAAATCAAATATTATGAAAAAAAACTACATATATTTTTCTATACTATTAGGACTCCATTTGTTGAATAGCAACTGTCTTAATGCACAATCTACAGAAGATTTTGAATCAGAAACAACAGGTACTACTACGTTTATTGATAATAGCCAGGGGTTTACTATAACAAACGGATCTGGAGAAACGACTTATGATATTGAATTTTTTGCTAGTGGTGGGTGGAATGGATCTACAACAGATAATAAGTTTATCGATAATTCAAGTGGTTCTCCAACAACAAATGATGGTAGTTCTTTTACAATTTCTACAACTGACGGAGCAGATATAAGTATTAAGAGCCTGTATTTATTTGTTGCAAAAAGAAATTTAACTACTGGTGTGACTACTAATATTACAATAACAGGTAAAAAAGATGGTGTCAATATCTATACAATAGTAAAAAGTTCTGGAATTATTGATGGAGCAACCTTTACACCAGATAATGGTTTTACGTTCATAGATTTTTCGTCAGAGGGTGGTATTGATAACTCTAACCAGAATGTTGATGAAATTATCTTTTCAACAACAGGAAATGCAGATTATTTAGCCTTGGATGCGTTTACTTGGGGAGTAGAGGTTTTATCCACTAACGATTTAGAAATTGAAAAAAATAAAATAATAATATTTCCAAATCCTTCTTCTGAAAGTATACAAATATCAAAGATTAAAAATACAACGGCATATGAGATATATAATGTTTTAGGAAAAAGAATTCTTTTAGGAAATATTAATGCACATCAGGAAATAAAGATTAATGAACTTGGTGTAGGTATATATATGCTAAAACTAGAAGGAGGGAAGCCCCTTAAATTTGTAAAAAAATAAGTATTGAATTTGCTAAAATAAATTCTAAAAATGTTTGGATTTTATCATATTAACCAAAAATGCGATATATGATTTCTATGCTCAAAATGGTGAGCTAATAGAACTATTAAGAAATTAATTAGGTTATTTAATTAATGAAGGAGGAAGTATTAACTATATTAGAATTAGATTAAAAATATTATATAACGGATATGTTGCACCAATGCAACATATCCGGTTGTTGTAACCAATTAGAATAAATGAAAATAGCATCAGCTCAAATAAATTGTACAGTAGGAGAAATACAACAGAATTTGGACGAGCATTACCAAATTATTAAAATCGCTATTGAAAAAGGTGTTAAGTTAATTACATTCCCAGAAATGTCTATCACAGGATACTGTAGAGAAGAAGGAGAGAAGTTGGCATTTAAGGAGAATGATTACCGCTTGGATAAATTAATAAAAATGTCAGCTATTGGTGATATTCATATTGTTGTTGGCGCACCTATCAAAATAAAAGACAAGTTATATATAGGGGCATTCGTTATATATCCGAACAAATCAATTGGAATATACACCAAACAATATTTACATGATGGAGAAGAATTGTTTTATTCATCATCAATGAATTATAATCCAATAATAAAGATCAATCAAGAAATTATATCGCTAGCAATTTGTGCTGATATTAACAATGAAAACCATCCTAGCGTGGCAAGTAAAAATGGAAGTACAATTTACTTACCATGCATCTTCTATTCTAATGAAGGAATGAACAAAGGATATAAGCAGCTACAAACTTATGCCAAGGGTTACTCACTCAACATTCTGATGTCAAATTACTCTGGAGAACTTTGGAACATTAAGTCTGGAGGTAAAAGTGCATTTTGGAATTCGGAAGGTGAATTAATAGGTAGCTTGGATTCAAATGAATTAGGAATGCTAATTACTGAAAAGACAAATGAAAAATGGAATACAGAAAAACTGGTTACAACAACACCTAAACTGCATTAAAACGCAGCTTAGCCAAACCGTTGGCAGTAATTGAATGAAAACGATATTAATAACAGGAATTAGCAGAGGACTTGGTAAAGAGCTATTTGAACTTTTTGTTTCAAAAGGTTACTATGTCTATGGCGTATTAAGAAATAAATTTGATGCTGAAAAATTGAAAAGTGAATTGCCTGATAATGGAAAAATTATTCTAACTGATCTATCCACAGACAAATCAATTAATGTTATTAAAGAAATAGTTGGTGAAAGTTCTATTGACTTGTTAATCAATAATGCTGGCATTGGTGGAAAATCGCATTTGATGGAAGAAATAGACTCAGATGAAATCAATGACCTTTTTAATATTCATTGTCTTGGTGTTTTTAGAACGGTAAAGTCATTAAAAATAAATCTGCTTAAAGCCAATGAACCCATTGTTTTAAATATGAATAGCCGATTAGGTTCAATAACAAGACAGAGTAATGGTACATATGAAGATATAACGGTGAGTTATTCATATAGGATTGCAAAAGCTGCACAAAATATGTTGACCAATTGTTTGCGTAAAGAATTTAATAATGAAATAAAATTTTTAAGTCTCCATCCAGGAAAAATGAAAACAGATATTGCTCAAGTAGATGCTGATATTGAACCGAAAGAGATTGCAAATAGAATTCTGAAAATCTTTGAAAATGGAATTTTTGTAGAAGAGAATGGAATAGTTGAATTAGAAAAAGAAATAATAGAATGGTAAAAACTACCGCCAACAAAAGTAACCGTTGCACAAGTCATAAAAAACTATAATTAATAGTTCAAAAGCTCCTTTTTAAGGAGCTTCTTGTTCTTAAAGATGGAGAATGACGCTTTAATTTAACTATGCATCATATCTAGAAGTTTATGGCGCAGATAGATATATTTTTAAAAATTATGTAGATGCGGACATTGCTCGAACTTGGGAATTCTTTAATAGAGCTAATGAAAACTGGAATAATAAAAAGTAGATAACACTATATAAATTATAGCCTTCTGCTAGATGTACAGGAACCGCCTGATACTTGTATCGAAATCAAGAAGAAAAAATAATATATATCTTGTGTATTTGTATTGAAGTAGTGAATTTATTATCAAACTAAAAAAATGAAGGATTTATATATTTTAATCTTACTAACACTTATCTCTTGTTCTCAAAAAGCAAAAGAAAAGAAAGCGCCTTTTGTTAATATACAAGATGCTGTTGAACATACAGCGGATTTACCTAAAAAAGATAAAAACTTTAGTTTTAAAAAAAATATTAATGAACTTAAAACCAAAACAGTTCCATTAATTGACTCTACAAACTTTGACACTTTTATTGAAGAAATAAAAGTATATAACAAAGAAGAAATTGGGATTTTACAATTAAAAAAAATATACCCAAATTATTATAAAGAAGGATATAACTATAGAGCAATTCCGAATTATAAAATGGAGTTGTCAAAAAACTTCCATTCTATTGTTATAACTATTTTTAAAGGCGACAACGAAATGGAATCGGTATTAATTAATTACGATTTGGAAGGAAATATGATCGATTCTAAAGTTATTTCTTATGATGAAATAGCCGAAGGGCAATCGAGTATTCAATCGAAAATTGAATACAACCAACTAACGGTTAATAATATCTTTTGGGTAGATGAAAAACAACAAACAACTGAAATGTTTAAAATTGATGTCAGAGGAAAAATAATACCCTTTACTTTAACTAACACTAATGATATAAATTCTACTACAGGGTTAAAACAAGAGACAGAGTTTAGAGATACTATTGCAATTGATTACCGTAAGCACGAAACTCTTCTTACCGTTTTGAAACTACTTCCAGAAACTACAATGGAAAGTTGGGAATGGAGTAAAAAAGACAGAGTAAAAACAGTTGCCTTTATAGAAAAGAATAATTATTTAATTGACTCTACTGAAATGTATCATAACATAAAATATATGAAACCAAATACTATGGCTATTCAGGCTGTAGATGGAGTTTGGACATTATCCATATATGAATTTAATGACAATCATAGTTTTATTGTTACCAATGATATTGTTGGGGACGGAAATGATATTCAAACATTTAATTTCATAAACAATGTAGTAACACCTTTAAAAACTACGAACTGGTTTGACGGATTTGAATCTAATTTGCTGTTAAATACTACTGAAAACTGTATAAAATTGCTTGAAGAAAATCAGTTAGGCTTCAATTATAATTTTAGAGACACAAATAATATTGAAATTTCAGCTGGGATATTGATCAAAAGCGAAACAGAACATTGTTTAAAAGGAAATACCATAAAGTACAGGCTTAATAAACAAAGCAAAACATTTGATATTGTTGATGTGTATTGGAAAAATGATACAGATTTAGATGTACTTAATATAATAGAATACTCAAAAGCTACTGTATCAACCCAAGAATTAATGCCTTTAACAAAAAAGGAAGCCATTAACAAATACGGAAGACCATCATTTTCAGAGCAGTTTATTTTAGATGATGCACAAGGAGAATTTAGAAACAGAATCTCAGATAAATTTACTCAATATAAAAGGGAAAATAAATCTATTGTAATAGATGAATTAACTTGGGAAAAGGATAAAAATACTTGGATAACAGTTTGGTATCAAGTGCAACAAGAAAACTCAGTACCTAAAAGCGTTTATGTTTGGAAAAAAGGAACTGAGTTTTAACTATAATACTTCTATAACAAATAATTATCAAAATGAAATACTACAGCATTCTATTTACCCTATTTGTTTTTTGCAGTTGCGATGTATCTACACGTTCAATTACGAGTGTAAAAGATATTGGGAATATGAAAATAAGCATTACTGTTCAAGACGACTCCAAAAAGAATAAATTAAACTATGTAGTAGTAAATTTATCAGATGGTAAAAAACAAATAATTAATAAAAATATAAAAGTACTATTAAACAATACTCCATTAGAATTATTTGTACGAACAGGTAATTATTATGACAAACATTCTTATTATGGAGCGAATGATTTATTACGAAAGGAATCTTATTATTTTGAAATTATTTTACCAGATAGTACCAAACTCCCTTTGGCGTTTATAAAGCCTAATAAAGCCGCTACAGCGTTTAATTACCCTGAAAATATTTCTGCAGATGAAAATTTTGTGTTAAAATGGACAAATCTTAGTACTCCTCATCAATTAAATATTAGTACAGGAGTAGAAGTAAAAAAGAAAAGAAACACTAATATAACGGAATATAAATATAAAGTTAGACCTACAGACACTTTAAAGTTAAAAGAAGGTGAGTATGTGGTTCCTAAGACTTATTTTATAGATTCTTTAACGACTACCAAATCTTTAACTATGAATCTTACACGAAGAGAAAGTGGGTTGATTAATCCGAGTTTACTTAAGAGTAGTAGTATTACGTATTATCATATTATAGAAAGAACCATCAACTTTAAAGAAAAGGATTAAATGTACATCATTGGAAAATAATTCGTGGTACTAAATCACGGTAATGCAATAACTGTTTCCCAATCTAATTTAGAGGATGAAATTAAAGAAGTGTATTTTTTAATTTGGCCTTATAGAATTTTGACTAAAACAATAGGTGAGTGGAACGACCATATTTAGGGGTTTAGTTAGAATTATTCTTGGTTTTACTTTATTTTAAAGCTAGGATAATGTTGGCTGGAAATTTTATACTGTTGCGGAAACTTATACGAAAGCATATTAAAACTTTTTTAATGATAACATTAAATCATTCCAACGCATAATCATCTAACTATAAACATCTTGGGGTATTTTACATACGAGTTCAAAAAAAAATTAAGAATCAATTTTTAGAATCTTCGAGATGATGTTGCTGGAGATTATAGCTTTAAAATTGATAAACAGAAATGAAACTTAACTATAATAAATTTGTACTATAATGTTCCACGTTATGTAATTTTTCTTGGATAAAGTAAACTTTACTTTATCATATTTAATGACAAGTTTTTGCTTACAATCACTCTTTAAAATGCTAATAAAAAGTATGAAATGACTTGGTTAACACTTTGACGCATTAAAAAAAACAAGTATTTGCAGTGGTTTTTTTTAGGGTTTTATAAAAAAAAGTAAGTCTTAAAATTTCAAAATATTTTTCTTGTCGGATTACAAGTTCATAGCATACTGATTAAAAGAAACTTAAAAATGTTACCCACATTTTTAAGAAACTTACCCATAATTTTAGTGTATAAGTTTCTTACATGCGAATAGTACTATTTTGGTATAAATTCTACATTTGAACAAATTAACATTTGTTATGTCATCAATTATTTAATAGTATAAATTTTAAAATCTTATCAAGATGAGACTTTTAAATTGACTGAAATGAT
>Ga0209291_1001967_pt1 | contig 17402 bp, 13 predicted proteins | sample GOMGulsemesocosm_FD_184633 | JGI IMG/M metagenome (GOLD analysis project Ga0209291, IMG submission 184633) | Methane-oxidizing microbial communities from mesocosms in the Gulf of Mexico - GOM9B Gulf of Mexico (SPAdes) (version 2) | ecosystem: Environmental > Aquatic > Marine > Cold seeps...
GATGTACATGCTTGCGAAATTATTAAAATAGAGGATGGAAAAATTCTGTCAATGGAAGTATACTTTGATTCTCTAAAAGTTAGCGAGTTTGGTGCAAAAATGCAGCAAATCCAGACTAATTCGTAATTTCCAAGAATAGTTTATTTCGACTGTTGTAGTTTCTAACAAGTATAATTTTTACAAAAGTAGGTTCTCGTAATTTGAATACTATTTTTAAATGAAACAAAACTACCGTCAACAATGTATATAAAACATAGGGCGTTTGGGTACTAAACTCAAACGCCTTTTCTTATTTCCAAAGTACGCCAAATATAAAAGTTGGCATTTCAAATTGATAAAATTAAAAGCAAAATATTTATATTTGGCTAAGTACCAAACCGAAACACAAGTGCTATTTTACGGCCTTACGTTTCATATACTAAGCGTTATAGCCAATTAAAATGAAACATCACATTTTTATATTTTTAATCATCAGTTTATTCTCCTCATGTACAGAGAATTCCGATTCTGAACAGGGGTTTTATAACTTTCAAAAATTTTCAATACAAGAATTAAAAGGGGATTTAATTTTTCTTTTCAATAAGCTAGACTCTACACACTATAATCTTTATCACAAAAACTCAAAAAAAGAATTTGAAAATAAGCTGAATGAGTTGACTAATGAAATAAAGGATTCTATGAACCTGTTTCAATTCTACTACCATATACTCCCTATTTATGATATGCTAGAAGATGCTCATTCCCATTTGATTTTCCCGTTCAATTATACCAAAGAATATGAAGTCCAAGGGGGGAAATTTATACCTCTTGAAGTTGAAATTGAAGATGGACATATCTATATAGAAAAGAATCACTCACAAGAAGACATCCCGCTGTACTCCGAGATAATTACAATCAATAGTGTTACTAGCTCAGAGATTATTAGCAGTTTAAGTATATTAGTTAACAATGAAAGAGAAACCAGTGAAGACAAATACATGGCTCACTTCTTTGATCGAGTTCTATTTCCACTTTTTGGTTTCGACAAATACTATTTAATACAAATTAGGACACCATCTGGAGAAACTCATTCTATTGAACTGACGGGCGTTACGTCAGATGTATTTCATACCGAAAAAGAACCATTTTACAGCTTTTACAACATAGGCGAAACTATTGGCGTTATTGATATTAATCTCTGTGAAGGAAGGGACAAGTTTGCCTCCTTTTGTGATTCAGTATTTACTGTATTACAAAAGAACAATACTCCTAATCTTATCATTGATGTTCGTGACAATGGTGGTGGAAGCACATTTCATGGCGACACTTTATTCACGTACATCACTAATAAAAAATTCACTCAATACGGTCCAGTTAAGATGAAAAATTCCACCATGGTTAATAGGAATTTTGACACCACATACTTTGAAGAATATCCTAGTCAACAAGAAACCAATTCTGCCAACCTTAAACGTTTTCAAGGAGATGTTTATATGATTGCGAATGAAAATTCTTTTTCTTCTGCCACAATGCTAGCAACAACTTTTAAGTGTTATGATATGGGAACTTTAGTTGGAAAAGAAACGGGAGGAGTTCAAATTTTCTTTGACGAACCAATAGTAATGTCAATGTCAAATACTGGAATCCGTTTTCTATCTTCCTATCAATATAGGTGGTGTGCATGTGGTAAAAGTACAGATCAAGGAGTTCTTCCCAACCACGAAACAATCTGGAGCTTACAAGACAAGATTAACGGAGTTGATACAGAAATAGAACTTATTAAAGAACTTGTGAAAAACAAAGAAACCGAGTGAATAAAACAACATTTGAAATTACAAAAATGGACTGTGCTTCAGAGGAAAATCTGATTCGAATGAAATTGGAAGGAATTTCGAGTATTGCGCATTTGGACTTTGACATTCCAAACCGAAAATTAACTGTTTTTCATAGCGGAGAAATCGATCAAATTGAAAAGTCTGTTATTGAACTAAATTTAGGTGGAAAAAAACTCTCGACTCAACAAACAGACAAAACTAAATTTAAGGAAAATGCAAATCTGAAAAAACTTCTTTGGTCGGTACTTGCAATCAATTTTACCTTTTTTATTATCGAAATGACAACAGGTCTGATATCAAAATCAATGGGACTAGTTGCCGATAGTTTGGATATGCTTGCAGATAGTTTCATTTACGGAATTAGCTTATTTGCGGTTGCTGGAACGCTGATAAAGAAAAAGCGAGTTGCAAAGCTTGCTGGATATTTTCAAATCACACTTGCTATTATTGGGTTTGTAGAAGATTTATCGGCGCTGAAAAACTTCCAAATTTATCGACAATGATTATCGTTTCAATTTCCGCTCTAATAGCTAACGGAATTTGCCTCTATATTTTACAAAAATCTAAGAACAAAGATGAGGCACATATGAAAGAAAGTTGATTTTTACTTCAAATGATGCGATTATCAACATAGGGGTTATTATCGCGGGTCTTCTAGTAAACTGGTTGAACTCAAACAAACCTGATTTAATAATAGGGATAATCGTTTTTACTTTGGTAATTCAAGGGTCTTTTTGAATTTTGAAATTGAGTAAATAAAATCACTAACCACAACAAGACCTATAAATAATACGAGTTTTAGCACTTAAACCAAAGGTTTATGTATATTTACAATCAACACCAAATCTTTTAATTTGGCTATTAGGAAGAAAAAGGTAATAACAAAATATTATGGCTTGTGCCAATACGAAAATCCGTGAATTTTCTGTCTCATACTAAACGTTATTACCAATCAATTCAAAATCAGATAAAAATGAAAGTTACAGCCGAAAAGAATGAAAAAATTGCCAATATGGTATTTGCATCTATTTATCCACTTTACCTGAATAGATTGGAGAAAAACGGTAGAACAAAAGAAGAACTCAACCAAGTAATTAAATGGTTTACTGGTTTTAATCAAGATGCTTTACAAGCACTTATTGATGAAAACGCCACTTTTAGAACATTTTTTCAAAAAGCTAAAATAAATTCAAACGCCCATTTGATTAAAGGAGTCGTTTGTGGTTATCGAATTGAAGAAATAGAAGATAAATTTGAATTGTATAGACAATGTAGACGCATGGAAAAGCTGATTGATGAATTGGCAAAAGGTCGTAAAATAGAGAAAATTTTGCGTGAAGAAAAAAAATAGAAACTGGTTCTAACAACACCTACAAAACAATACGTATTTTGGTGCAAAACACAAGGGTTTGTGTACATTTAATCTTTCGCCAAAACTTAATCTTGTTGTTTAGTATAGTTATCAGTACTAATTTTACTTAGAAAAGTTGGTTATTCATATTTATTGCGTATGATTGAGATGCAAGTACATTACATAGAACCGAACATAGTCAAGAAGACCTACAGATTTTTCCAAAACGCAAAGAAGCTTTAGTATTGACTCTCAATCAAGAATTAAATACATTCCATACAGTGAAACAGCAACTAGTTATTCTTTCAGTCGTAATTACTAGCTCATCAACCTTTCATTGTAAATCCAATTTTTATAGTTACTTGCCAATGTTCAATGTCTCCATCCTTTATGGACCCCCTTGATTCAACAACTTCAAACCAACGTAAATTTTTAATAGAGCTTGAGGCTCTTTTCAAAGCTTGTTTTACGGCATCATCACTTGATACATCTGACGACCCAACAATTTCAATTTTTTTATAGATATTATTTTTCATAACGTATAAATTTAAATAGTGAGTAATACCCTTAATTTACAACAATTTAATGACTTAACACTCCTTTTTCACGAATTTAATATTGGGTTCGGATATGAATTATGGAAGCCCAAGTTGTTTCTTTTAAGAACAGAAGAAGGGTTCATAGGTCTAAAAACTATTACAATCATAAAGCAACATACTTTTCAGAAATTGACAATAGAAGAGAAAGAGAACAATAAAATTTGGCTTTAAAAAAAGAAAAAATTAAAAACAAAATATTAACTTTAGGGTATGTGAAAGTCAGAAAATTTAATGCGAAAAACTACCCTACTTTTCATATACTAAACGTAGCAACAATTAAAAGCAGAACATATGAAAAGATTATTAATCCTATTTTTTGCAAGTATATATTTACTTGGTTGTGGGAATCAGAAACTGAATCAAGATCCAATTCCAAAATACGAAACTTTTAAAATTGAATCAAAACAAGTTGGAGAAACGAGAGTAATAAATGTGTGGACACCACCTTCATATCAAGACGGTAACGAAAAATATCCTGTTTTTTACATGGCTGATGGAGGAATAAAAGAAGATTTTCCACACCTAGCAAATACCATTTCAAAACTTATCAAAGAAAAAAGTATTCCTCCAATTATTTTGGTTGGAATTGAAAACACAGAAAGAAGACGAGATTTAACAGGTTATTCTGAATCCGAATATGATGCCCAATATTGTCCATTAACAGATGGAGCAAAAAACTTCCGAACATTTATTTCCCAAGAATTAATGCCAAAGATAAATAGTAAGTATAGAACATCTAATCAAAAAGGTATTATAGGAGAATCTCTATCTGGACTTTTTGTAATGGAAACATTTATGCAATATCCTGAATTATTTGATTTTTATATAGCCTTTGATCCTTCTTTATGGTGGAATAATCATTATTTAATTAGAAATGCAGATAACCTATTTGGGAAATTTCCTGATAGAGAACTTAAGCTTTGGTTTGCCGGTTCAAGTGCGGAAGATATTTCACAATATACCAATGAATTGAACACCATTTTGGAAAGTAACACTCCAAATAAATTGAAATGGAAATATTCAGACGAACCAAAAGAAAAACATAATACAATTTTTAGAGCTACAAAAGAAAAGGCTTTAAAATGGATATTGAATGACGAAAAATAAAAGATTTAATAAGTTCGTTATTAAAAAAAAATGATAACTTTAAATCCGCTACAAACTAAGTACAAATCCTTGACTAACATTACAAAGTAATCGAATTATAGCTTTTAAAACATCTGAAATAAATGGAAAATTTATCTGATAAATCAAGTGAAATAATAAAAACCCAGCAAAATCGGATAGAAATACTTGAATCTGAAAATGCATTATTAAAGGAGAAATTGAATCGGTTTTCGGACATATATGAAACAGTTAGAACTCCTGAAAGTTTTAAACCCATTTTTGACAAAGCTCAGGAAACCGTTAAAGACTACTTTAAAAGTATTGATCTTAATCCATCACAAGGAACAATTACCATTAATGACGATCGATATGTTTTGATTAGAGCTTCTGCACTGTCACATGACTTTTTCAAAGCCATTAAACAATTATACCGTGATAAAGGGGAAAATGAAGCGTTTCATATTGGCCAAAATTTTCTATTTGACATTGGTCATGTTATTGGAATAGAGGATGCAAGGCAATTTCATAATAAAATGAATCTTAAAGATCCCATTGAAAAACTTGCAGCCGGTCCGGTTCATTTTGCTTACAGCGGTTGGGCTTTTGTAGATATAGATCCTGAAAGTAAACCTTCCCCAGATGAAAACTATTATCTAAAATATAGTCATCCTTATTCTTTTGAGGCAGATTCATGGATTGGTAAAGGGCAGAAATCAGATAAGCCAGTATGTATTATGAATGCAGCCTATTCGTCCGGCTGGTGTGAAGAAAGTTTTGGAATAGAGTTAACTGCTGTAGAGATATCGTGTAGAGCTAAAGGAGATGAGAATTGCACTTTTATTATGGCACCTCCTCATAAAATAAACGAGTATTTAGACACACAAAGTTCTCACGATTCAACTCCTTCTAAAATCCCTATTTTTTTTGAGCGAAAGAGCATTGAACTAACCTTAAAAAAGTCATTGGAAGAAAAGGAAATATTACTGAGAGAGATACATCACCGTGTAAAGAATAACTTGCAACTCATTATGAGTTTACTTAATCTTCAATTCAAAAATATTGATGACAAACGTGTGATTGATGCTGTGACAAAAAGTAAAGATCGTATTTATTCCATGGCACTCATCCATACCAAACTATATCAATCAAGCAATCTTTCATCTATTGATTTTGGCGAATACATTAATGAACTCGCAACATCTGTTATAGACAGCTACTCACTTAACAATAACGTAAAATGTGATGTTACTCATTCGAATGCTGTTTTCAATATTGACCTCAGTATCAATCTTGGAATTATCATTACAGAACTGTTGACCAATGCCTACAAGCATGCTTTCAAAGGCGAAAAAGAAGGTTTAGTAAAGGTTGAATTAATAAGTAAGGCCAACAACAAATACCAACTCATAATTGAAGACAATGGTACAGGGGTAATAGACAACTTGGACATGAATAATCCACAAACTCTGGGCCTTGAAATTGTAGCAGGCCTTATAGATCAAATTGATGGAACAATTGAAACAAGTTCAAAAGGAGGTCTTAAATACGTCATCCGTTTTGAAAGCTCAAAACCGATTAGTTAACAAAACAAAAGTAATAAATACTTTATAACAGCTTTCTAACTTAACCACAAACAAAAGAATCCCCAACTCAAAAAAGTTAAGGGATTCACTAAAATTATTAATTCTTACTAGTTAAATTTTAATTTGTACCCTAAAGAGAATGAAAGATCTTTTGTGTATATATGCTCATCTAACTCTGTTAAAGCTAAAGCACCTACATTGTAGTTTGTTTCAAAATAAAATCCTTTATATTCTACACCAGCGCCAAATACGAAACCTCCAGTATAACGCATTTCATCCATATCACTTACAGATATTTTTTCAGAGCTCTCAGATATCCCGCTATCTCCACCTGATGAACTATACTCATAACGTTCAGAATATTTACCTCCAGTCACCGCACCAACATAAACACCTGTTCTCACATAAACTCTCACATCTCCAGTTAAAATTGCAGTATTTAAAACTATTGGCAAATCTAAATAGTTTATTTTCCATTTACTCTCACTAGTGCCTTTCTCAAATTCAGTTCCTTCTATATAACTCCACTTACTTTCCATTTTCATTCCTCTGGTTTGGTATTTAAGCCCTGTTTCCAAAGACAATCGATTTCCAAGCTTAAATTCATACCCTACTGAGACATTAAATCCACTTAAATTCTTTTGTTTGTACGAGCTGGTATAACTACCTCCATTGAATGTCTCCGTTGACTCATAATTCTCTTCACCTTCCATGCTCAAATTAGACGTAGTAAATCCACCATTAAAATTTAAAGACTGTCCAAATGATATGGAACCAATCAAAGCCAATATGGCAATTCCTGTTATTCTAAATAAATTTTTCATACTTGTTGTTTTAAGTTAATATTTAATCCAAAATTAAACAAAAGGTACCGTCTTAACGAATTGATTTGCGCAAGTTCGTCTATTTATTTGCGATATTCGCAAATCAATAGTTTAAATACAATACCCGAATCTTATTAACGACTCAAGAATTGGTTTAGTATTGATCTCAACCTATTTCGATTTATATTGAAATCCACCAACTTATTCTATTTCTACTCCGTTAATTCCAAAAAACAACTCTATGAAACTTATTACATTAGTATTCGCTAGTCTATTATATTTTGCGTCAAATGCTCAATACTACTATGAAAACTTTGATACCATAACCTCAAATCAAGTTATTATGATACGCTAAACTCTGATAATCACATTTGGCAAGTCGGACAAACCGATAAACCATTTTTTGATACTGCATGGACTATTGTAACAGATACTACAAATATGTATGATAGTTTAACAGACGCCACACTTAATTTAACTTTGACGAGAGAGAACCCATACATGGGTTTTGCTTTAGAATTTAATATTGACAATGACTCCATTCAATACTACGTGTATAAAGACGGTAGTAATCACATCTATTCAACATGGAATTTTATCGTTGATTTTAATAATGGGTTTGAACCAAACCTACATACGAACTTAGGACATAAAATTAATGCTTGGAGTTTTTTGAATCCCGATATTGGCATGATGGACTACACTTATTACATTTCCCAACTCTAAAAACTCAAGATGAACTAAATACCTTATATTTAAAATTCCATTTTATCTCTGACTCTACTTCCAAAGATAAAAATGGCTGGCCATTAAAAATGTTTATTCTGGAGTCTAAATAAAAATCAACTTAATTCACAATTAATCGGATATCCTTCACCGATAGAATCAATTTATCGGTTCAAGTTGAAAATAAAGAGAATGAAATCATTACAGTAGAAATTTTAAATCTAAATGGACAACTTGTACAAACATGTTTCAAATCAGGAGAACAAATTGACATAGATTTATCCGACTTAGCCAAGGGCCAATATATCTTAAAATATGACCCCGTTCAAGATTAATGGTCGAAAATTGAAGATTTCTAAGGAATAGGAAGCTATCTTAAGTTTATATGATTTTAATGAAATTACAAATAGCGGTATTTAAAAAGTAGGATTCATTGATTATATTTTTTTTTTAGTCAAAAAAGACTTAAATTTAAATTAAGTATATAAATTAATGGTACCAAGCGTATTATGGCAAAAAATAGAATCAATAAATTTGTTACGAATACTATTATTATGGGTTGCAAAATTATAATATTAAACTCTCTAATTCAATTATGAATTTCCTCACAGCTATTAAAGTAGTGAATTGATAAATAGTAATTGATTTATTTGTTTTAGAGTTATCATAAACCGAATATAGTATGTTCATGTTTTAGCGAAAACTGAATAAATGAAAGACATAATTTGGTTTGTAGTTAAAATAATGAGAAGCGAGTGAATTGTTAATTAAAAGGGTAATGGATAATAAAGTAACATATGTTAGACGCGTTTTGAGCATGTTAGTACTAATGAGTTCTTTGTTTACATTGTGTTATTCCCAAACTAATATTGAATTCAGTCAGATAACAATTCATGATGGTTTATCCAATAGCACTGTAAGAACAATATTTCAAGACCAGTATGGTTTTATGTGGTTTGGTACTAATGATGGTCTTAATAAATATGATGGTTATAAATTTACTACGTATAAGAATATTCCAAATGATAGTACCTCCTTATCAAACAATAAAATTACGAGTATAGATGAAGACAATGATGGTAATCTTTGGGTGGGAACCTATGAAGGTGGAGTCAATAGGTTTGATAGAGATTTAAAACAATTTTCAAGATATGAACATTCTGATTCTATTCCGGGAAGCTTAAGTTCTAATCAAGTTGAAGATTTGTTGTGTGATAAAGAAGGAAGGTTGTGGGTAGGAACAAATAATGGACTTGATCAATTAAGTTCCGATCTAAATACATTTTCTCATTATAATACCGCTACAGGGCATTTAAAGTCAAATATTGTACGAGCATTAGCTGAAGATAGAAAAGAAAATATTTGGGTAGGAACACAAAATAGCTTAAGTAAAATTAATATTAAAACAAACCAAACGAGTCATTATTTTCCTGATAAAGATAATCCAAATAGCCTTATTTGGAATCAGATTAACACTTTGTATTTTAGTAAAATTGGAGATTTGTGGATTGGAGGTAAAGATGATTATTTAATCAAATATAATGAAGGAGAAAACCAATTTGTCAGATATAAATTAACAAATTCGGATGGCAAATTTCTTAGGAAATCTGGAGAGATTAAATCAATTTTTGAAGATCGTAATGGAGATTTATGGATAGCGACAAGAAAGAATGGTCTAAAAAAATTTAACGTTAAAGAAAAGTTGTTTTCTCAATACTTAAATAATCCTTTAGTTTCATCTAGTCTTAGTTATAATACATTATATTCTGTTTATATTGATAAAAGTAACTTGCTCTGGGTAGGAACATTTGGGACAGGATTAAATAAACATAGCTTAAATTCAAAAAACATAAAACTCTTCAGATCCGAGCCTTTCAATACCAACAGCCTTAGTAATAGCAGTCTAAGAGGGATTTATGAAGATGATAGTGGGATTTTATGGATAGGTAGTTATGGTGGTTTAAATAGTTATAATAAGGAGACTAATAAATTTACGAGACACGAAGGCGGTTCAGAAAATATATATTCCATTTGTCCTGATAACAATGACACTAATTTTCTTTGGATAGGGACAGAAGGCCAAGGTTTGATGAGATTCAATAAGTTCACAGGTTTATTTGAATTGATGGAGTCCACACGTTTTAATAATGTTTCGATTCTATCGATTGAAGACGATCAAAAGGGGAATCTATGGTTGGGTACAGATCTAGGTCTTTTACAGTTTATTACAGCTACCCGAGAATTCAAATTGTTCAGCTATTTTAAACTAGATAATGAAAGCATAAGTAAGGGCATGGTTACATTTGTTTATATTGATAAATCTGACGTACTTTGGGTAGGAACTGAATTTGGGCTGAATAAATATTCTTTTGAAACTAAGAAATTCAAAAGATACTTACACAACTCAAAAGACCCCAATAGCCTTAGTAACAATTATATTAAATCTATTTTTGAGGATAATTCTGGTGATTTATGGATAGGTACTAATGGTGGTGGGTTAAATAAATTAAATAGGAATACCGAAGTATTTGCTCATTTTGACAAGTCAGTAGGGCTTCCCAGCAATATAATTTATGGAATTCTAGAGGATGATACCGGTAATTTGTGGTTAAGTTCTAAAAATGGGTTAACAAGGTTTAATCCTAAAACCTTGGCTATAAAAAATTTTACCGTCAAAGACGGTCTACAAAGTAATGAATTTAATACAAACTCATTTTTTAAAAGTAAAAGTGGAGAGATGTTTTTTGGTGGAATTGAAGGACTCAACAGTTTATATCCAAATGAAATTAAGGTCCTACCTTATAATCCTCCTGTGGTTATTACATCTTTTAAAAAATTCGATAAGGAAGTGTATTTTGAGTTTGACCTTTCTGAACTTAAAATTATTAAACTAAATTCTAAAGAAGATTTTGTGTCCTTTGAATTCGCTTCATTAGATTACAACAATCCTGAAAAAAATAAATATAGATATAAATTAGAAGGATTTGACAAAAAATGGGTGGAAGCTGGTCCCCGAAGATATGCCAGTTATACGAATTTAGATGGCGGAAATTATACATTTAAAGTTAAGGGAACAAATAGTGATGGTGTGTGGAGTACACATGAAGCCTCAATTCAATTATACGTTCAAGCACCTTTCTGGAAAATGGTGTGGTTTTATTTACTGATTGGATTGATCGTTTCTGCTATTATATATATTAGTTTTAGAATACGACTTAAACAGGTTAAACTAGAAGCGCGTAAAGAATATTTTAAAAATCAAAATGAAGAGAAGGAATATATGATAAAAGAGATTCATCACAGGGTGAAGAATAATTTTCAAATCGTGAACAGCCTTTTAAGGTTTCAATCCAGAGAGATTGAGGATGCGAAAGTGCTAGCTATGTTTGAAGAATCTCAGAATAGAATTTTGTCCATGGCCAAGCTTCATGAACAATTGTATAAATCAAAAGATCTTAAACGTATTGATATAAAAACCCATTTAGTCACATTGATAGAGGGGCTAATTCACGAGTATAGAGTCGGGATAGATATTGCACTAGATATCCAAATTGAAAACGTTGATGTTGGTATTAAAACATTAGTCCCGTTAGGTTTAATGATTAATGAATTAATAACAAACTCATTAAAATATGCTTTTAGTAATAGAAAAAACGGCATCATTAAGGTTTGGATTAGACATATTGATAGTGAAAAATATGAAATGCTAATTGGAGATGATGGTGTTGGCTTTAATAAAGAGGAAAAATCAAATGGATTAGGTTCTGAACTTGTTCAAATATTTACTGAACAATTAAATGGGACGGTTGAAAAAATGAATGTTTCAGGGACACAGTTTAGAATTGAATTTGAAAATATAGATTAAACATAATGATAAATTTATTAATTCTATTTAGCTTATTGTAAAAAGATATTTAGAATTTGGTGTTACTTATGAACTATTATCTCAATCTTGTAAATCAAATAACGCTAAGAATTAGCAAAAGACTTATAGTTATTAAGTCGCGGAATAACCTTACTGATGAACTGAAATTATTATCAGATGGATTAGACTTCTAAATGTCATTATAGAATAAAACTCATTTATTTTCAATAATTTAACATGTGAAAAAGGTCACTCAATTGAGTGACCTTTTTAAAACTAGATCCTCTTTAAATGGAAGTTAGTCTTTTGATAACATCTACTTGATCAGGGAACGCTTTCATTAGAGAAGCGATATTATAAGGGGAAGGTTTAAACGAATCTCTTTGGTCCCACGAAGGTGCTAAACTACAACTCGACAATGCATATCCTGGCCCTAGAATCTCTGCACCAAACCAACTATTATGAGGTGCGATAGCCTGCAGGTTTTGACCGCCATCAATATCACTACCTAAAATAACAGAAGAATACGTTCCGTTTGTTTCAAAAATGTGCAATACTATAGCACTTCCCTCTTGGAAAAACCATTGCTCGTCTTGATTAAGTGAATGTAATCCTAAAACATGATCAGATTGAAGCAAGTAATAATTGGTTGAATACGCCTGCCTATCACCATCAAATCTTTCAGGCAAAGTACTTTCCAACAATGTTAAATCACTTGTAAATCCAGGAGAAAAATAACCTCCAAGATCAATTTCCTCCATATTGAGTGTTTTAATAATGTTCTCAGCTTCTTCTTCAGGATTAGGATAACGCAAAGAGAAACAAACCGTAATCCCAATGATCTCTGCCCCTCCTTTTTTACGTAATAATCCCTTTTGTGTAACGATTTCCAATTCAGAAACACCTCCGTCCTCTGTTGGAATTAGAATTGTTTCGTTAAAATTCAACAAAGGAACACCACTTGCCATTACCTCTTTATCATGTTGAACATGTGCCTCTTGTTCATCTTGTTTTCCAATAAAATCCTCTGGAGTTTTACCAAAAAGAGCAGCGAAGTTTTCATTTACCCAAAGAAAAACTGATTCTTCATTTTTAATACAAAAATAAACGCCATCCGTAACATTTAAAACATCTCCAACTGTCATTGGAGGCATGGTATCCAACACATAGTCTTCTACTGAGGTCGGGCTTTCAATTATATTATTCTGCATAATCAACTATTATTTCTTTTTCAATTTCTTTTTCTTTTTTTTCTCTAACAGGCACGAGTTTATCTGCCAAATCCTGCGCTAATGCAACCATAGTCAAAGTCGGGTTCCATGATCCTCCTTGTGGCCAAAGCGCCCCTCCTGTTACATAAACATTCTTTGTACTTCTAACACGGTAATCCAAATCTACCGGAGCATCTTCCTCAGTACCAATATACAGAGTAGACGATTCATGAACCATTCCGTCAACTCTTATTTCTGATTGAGCAGGACGCGTTGATTCCCATGTCCCATTTTCTGGTGTTCCATGCCAATACTGTACTCTACCTACTCCACTTGGAGATAAAGGGCCTTCAATAATTCCAAAAGTAGCCTTATCCATGGCATCCCACGTTTCGCGATCACTTACGTTTTCTACCACTTGCAATAGTGAATTTGTTGTACTATTATTGTCCTGTGGATTATTCAGGAACCAGTTTTTATCATTTCTGGAATCAAGCTCTCCAAGTACCGCACATACAAATACAACATGATCTTTTGAAGTCTTTAACTGCTCCATAGATGCAGTTGCTACAACATCTGGCATATAACGTAAAGCAATTCCAGCATTTTTTTCTGGATATTCATCCGCTAATACACTTAATTGAATGTGATATTGTTTTTTGTAATCATTGTTGTCAACACCTGCAATATAACACGCACCAATTTCTAACTCTCCAAAAAGTTCACTGGTTACAAAATCATCTTTAGGAACTCTAGCGACAATCGAAGTAATGAAATGTGCTGAAAAACGTTTTCCAATATTCTCTGCGTTTGGGAAAGAATTCCTTATCAATGTTGTTGGAGGTAATGTTCCCATTGCTAATACTAATTTGGCTTTACCTAATGGTAAAACTCCTCTTGACGTTTGTAAAGCCGTTGCAATACCTTCTTGTTGATAAATTTTATCAACGATACAGTCACTCACAACATCCAATTTAGCACCTTCCTTTTTATCAAACAACGTTTTCTGTTGCATTATCAATTCCAGTAAATCACCTGGCACAGCATATTTTTGAAAGTCTACACCATCTATATTTTCAGCAGCAGAAGCCAATGGAGCAGGCTCTGTTCTGTATACACCGTCAACTTTAGTCCCATACTTTGATAAACGACTTTGAATTGTATTTTGTAAAACTCCATAAACTGGTCGTGTTCCAGTAATAAGCTTCAATAAAGGACCTTCTTTTCCATTATCTATATCATCCGCTTTTTGGACTCTCAACAGTTTTTTAGCTGACTTGAAGTTATTTCTTGCTGCATCCATGGTAGCTTGTGGCCAACCATCAAATTCTTCTTCATTAGGTTCTGGACACCACGCACTCCATAGCGTAGATCTACCCCCAAAGAAAGGAGACATACCATGTTGCCATTTAATAGTCCCATCACCTTCAGCCATTTCAGAAGTCAACGTCCAAGGAAAGGTTTCGGACAAACCTCCTATTGTGTCTACAAAAGGACCTGGTAAATTTTGAAAATGCTCAGGTAAAAAATAGGTACCACGTTCAATGATTAAAATACGGCAAAACGGATCTCTTTCAAGAGCTCGTTGTGCTGTTGCATAACTACAAAAGCCCGTACCAATAATTACCATATCATAATTATTTTCTTCTCGCGCAGCTTTCCAATCAGCTTTCGATAAGAAAAACAAATGACTCATTACATCTTGTCCAGTTGGGGTTTGAGGCCCCGGGGTTGGATACCCATTTTTTAGGTTGTTAGAACTCGCTGATCCTGCCATATTTTATTATTATTTTTGGTTAGTATTTAATTTATTTCCTTAAAAGTATTGGTTATTAATAGTAACCCTACTCGTATAAACACCTACATAAACATCTAGTCAACATGTATTTATACGTAAACCGTTTATAACGCAATTCAAATTTCAATAACTGTCAAAATAATTGACAAACCCTAATAATAAATAAGTAACATTAGCCAACACGAACTAAGCAACATATAATAGTCTATTGAATAACTACAAATTAACAGGATTTAAGGTCAAGTCTACTTCCAATTAAAACGCCGAGAATTCGAAGTCAGTGGCTAACGGTGCCATCACCCCCAATAATGTAATTTATAACTGATTTTAGTTGATTAACCAAACAAAATTCTAATGAAAATAATTCCTTAAGAGAAGTTTTAATAACAACCCCGAAAAGGTAAAAAACAAACACCATATTACATTTAGAATCCTATCTATTTTACAATGTAAAACGTTAGCTTTATCCCGTTTATAGATAGCTATTTAAACGTTTTATAAACTGAGTAGTGCTTCAAACAACAAACCATTTACCTATTTCATTTCGAAATAACCAAAGGTACATCAACAAACTTTTATTAATTTAGCACCTTTAAATAAAGGTATTAACCGTAACACACAGTTCCCGTTTGGCAGTAATTAAAAAAACAAACCTGATTTTCCCAAAATATAATGCATGAAATAAAACAGATCACTCTTTCTGAAGCCTTACCAATTCGACATAAAGTAATGTGGCCAAATATGCCTATAGAATATGTTAAATTGCCAAATGATGAAAGTGCTAGACATTTTGGATTATTTGTTGGTAAAGAAATAACATCCGTAATATCTTTATTTGTAGAAAACAATGAGGTGCAATTTAGAAAATTTGCAACCTTACTTAAATTTCAACGGCTAGGATATGGCACAATTTTATTAAAACATATAATAGATTTAATAAAAAAAGAAGGCTATAAAAAGTTCTGGTGTAATGCGCGTATAACTAAATCAAAATTTTATGAGAGGTTTGAATTAGAACTCACCGATAAAATATTTGATAAAAATGACATTGCATATGTAATTATGGAAAAAATAATCATTTAGTATACCCAACAAAAAAAGGTTTCCATTTATTACAAAGCGTGATTAAACATTAGGTTTCATTTACTCAAAAAACGACAGCAGATAATACTAAACAATTCTCTATTAATAAAGCAGACTTAAATACCCTTAAACATCCATAAATGATTAGTAAATTTGTAGACAACAACACAATTTATGAAATTATTACTCCCGTTTTTTGCTTTAGCCCTTTTATTATCATCATGTGAAACGCCAACAAACGTAACAGTAGAGCCTGTTATCACTGATTCTATTATCATAGTAGAACCCACGCTTGAATATGGGTTTCTATTAGATTCGTTTCAAGTCATTAGAGACACTGTTCAACCAAATTGGACGCTAAGTCATTTGTTAGCACCTTACGGTATTTCTCAATTCAACATTAACCAATCTGCCGATATGGCGGCTGATAGTACTGTTGGGTTAAAATATATCACAGCAGGAAAACCCTATATTATTCTAGCCGAATTAGGAGACACTTCAAAAACTGCTAAGTATTGTATCTACCCAAAAAACGTAGTCGACTATATCGTATTCGATTTTTCAGATTCCATTGTGGTCAAAAAACACCAAAAACCGAATACAATTACTGAAAAAATTCTGTCGGGTGAAATTGTAAAGAATTCAAATTTAACGTTTGCCATCAATCAACAATTAAAAGATCCTAACATGACTGGAGAATTATCAGAATATGTAGCGGGTGTTTTTGCTTGGACGATTGATTTTTTCAAATTACATCCAGGAGATGAATTCAAAGTGATTTATAATGAAAAATCAGTTGAAGGAATACCTTATGCCGTTTCAGATGTAAATTACGCCTACTTTAAACATCAGGAACATGAATATTATGCCTTTAATTATGTGTTAGATTCTGCAAAACACAAAACAGGATTCTTTGATGAAAAAGGTAAAGAAATGAAACGTCCGTTCTTAATGTCACCCGTTAAATTTTCAAGAATTAGTTCTGGATTTAGTGGTAGACGTTTTCACCCGGTTCAAAAAAGATGGAAAGCCCATTTAGGAACAGATTATGCTGCACCAAAAGGAACACCAATATTATCTACAGCTGATGGGTACGTAGTAGCGTCATCTTATACAGGAGGAAATGGAAATTATGTAAAAGTGAAACATAATGACACCTATACGACTCAATATCTACACATGACTAAACGTAACGTAAAAAAAGGAGCACATGTTAAACAAGGTCAAGTTATTGGATTTGTTGGTAGTACTGGTTTAGCAACAGGGCCTCACGTATGTTACAGGTTTTGGAAAAATGGAAAACAAATAAATCACAGAGCTGAAAAATTCCCATCATCTATTCCTATGGCTGACACATTAGTACCAAATTATCTTAAATTTATTGAACCAATAAAAGCAAAAATAGACAGTTTTTCAATTACAAAATATGTAGTTGAGCCAG
>Ga0209291_1001970_pt1 | contig 17397 bp, 10 predicted proteins | sample GOMGulsemesocosm_FD_184633 | JGI IMG/M metagenome (GOLD analysis project Ga0209291, IMG submission 184633) | Methane-oxidizing microbial communities from mesocosms in the Gulf of Mexico - GOM9B Gulf of Mexico (SPAdes) (version 2) | ecosystem: Environmental > Aquatic > Marine > Cold seeps...
GAAGAGAACACTTGTTTATTTGTTTCAGCAGGCTGATATTGAGTTAAATTACCTATCGTTTTTTTAGGAGGTTTAGGTTTTTTCTTAACTAAGGCTTTATTTTTCTTATTTAGTTTATTTTTCTTATTTAGTTTATTTTTCTTATCTAATTTATTTTCGCAATTCCACCAACGTTCTCTCGCTAAATCTTCTTTTTTTCTTAAGTTATTACTGCTTTTCAAAGAATGTCCTTGTCTTTGTTGTGATTGAATATTGTGTAACTTTGTCAGTAATTCAGCACATTGTTTTTTGGCTGCAAAAGCAGATGATGACAGTGTCCCAACAATACATACGATAATAATCCATTTCATTGTTCTCTCCTTGATGTTCGTGCTTAAGGCATAACCATGCCCTTTTGAAAATAATAAAGTAATGTGTAACAGTAGGCTAGTGATAAAACCGATTGAACAGGATGTTCTAATGAAAAAACACAGTATTTATATACTAGCAACATTGCTAGCACTGCCCTATTTAACTTATGCAGAACAAATCAATAAAACGGAAAAACCACCTATACAGCTTCCGGTAAAATTCAAACAAAAAGCCATTGAAGATATCAATCAATATTGGATAAGTGAAAAGCTTGATGGTGTACGAGGTTATTGGACCGGTAAAGAGTTGTTAACTAAAAATGGCAATAAGCTCAATGTTCCTGCTTGGTTCACCCTGAATTGGCCATTAATCCCACTCGATGGAGAACTGTGGATAAAACGCAATACATTCCAACAAGTCGTTTCATGTGTTAGAAGAAAAATAGCCGGGGATTGCTGGCAATCAATACGCTTTATGGTGTTTGATTTACCCTTACATCCTGGAAATTTTTCAGAGCGAATAAAGAAAATTAAACAACTTATCCCCTTGAAGCAATCACCATACATATCGATTATCCCCCAATATAAAGTTGACACTAATGACGCATTGTTCAATGCTCTAGATAGGCTAGTTGATAACGGCAGTGAAGGATTAATGCTACATCACGAAAAAGCATTTTATCAGGCCGGACGAAGCCATCAAATTATGAAGCTTAAACGCTATGATGACGCCGAAGCGATTGTTATTAAGCACATAGCAGGAAAAGGAAAGTTCCGCAATTTATTAGGGGCAATTCAAGTAAAAACAACCGAAGGTATTATCTTTAATATAGGAACAGGATTTACAAATAAAGAAAGAGCAAATCCGCCCGCAATTAACTCAGTTATTACCTTTAAATATGTTGGTAAAACTCAGAAGGGTGTGCCAAAATTCGCTAGTTTTTTACGACAACGAACTATAGGTAATCCCTAATTTATGGAACTTCATCTTTGGCTCTCTTTTGTGGTTATTTGCATTTTGGGCGCCCTATCGCCTGGCCCAAGTTTAGCGCTGGTTATTAAAAACACCGTAAATGGTGGAGCTTCTAAGGGTTACGCCACATCAATTAGCCATGGTTTAGGTGTTGCCTTGTACGCTGCTATCACGGCCACAGGTATTGCAGTTTTAGTTGTTAACACACCATTTATATTCTCTTTGATACAGTATGCTGGAGCTGCTTTTTTACTTTATTTGGGAATTAAATCCCTATTAAGTAAAAAAACGGAAATAACACATTTAAATGATGATCAACAGAGTATGCCAACAATTAATGGCTGGAGAGACGGTTTTTTAATTGCTTTTTTAAATCCTAAGTTAGCGATATTCTTTATTGCCCTTTTTAGCCAATTTGTTAGTGCGGACTCTAGCGAACAACAAAAAATAATAATGACTGCTACTGTAGGTTCTATTGACGCAGCTTGGTATTGCTTTGTAACGTTTTTAATTTCGCGCGGTAATATTATCAATAAACTTAAAGAAAATAGTTATTTAGTAGATAAAATTACCGGCGTATTTTTAGTTGCCTTAGCTGTTCGTGTGGTTTGGAATTAAGCGGGACTTTATTTTCAATTCCAAGCACGCTGATCTTGACCGTTAATTTGACGGTAAATATTTAAATAATAAGACCTTAAGCCCTTTACCTTGATGAGCTTCTTTGAAAACCTCAGGCGACGGTAGTTTTTCAATAAATTGACAATCTGGGCACTCACGCTCCACTTCGCTTTTCAGAAAGTTTTCATCTAAATCGGGTGAGTTTAAGCACAACATTAAATCGCCATTTTCTTTCATCAATTGCGGTATACGTCGAATAATTTTGCTGTAATCTCTTTCTATATCAACGCTACCTTTTTGAAACGACGGCGGATCACAAATAAGTAATTCATAAGGTCCATATTTTTTTAAACGTCCATACGACTTAAAAATATCAACACCTTCAAATTTTACTTTCGAGGTATCTTGTTTATTTAATCGGTGATTATCCCGACCTTTGGATAACGGCGCTTTGCTGATATCAACATTAACCACCTGTTTTGCTCCGCCAGCAATTGCGGCAACAGAAAAAGCACAAGTGTAAGAAAATAAATTCAAAATGTTCTTACCTGCTGAAAAATCCTGAACCCAATCTCGGCCATTTTTCATGTCTAAAAACAAGCCTGTGTTTTGCGACTTCCCTAGCTCAATGTTGTAGTGTAATCCAGACTCTTGCACTCTGGTATGGGCAATATCTTCTCCCCAAAGAACGTCTGTTGGTGCAAATTTCTGATAACGGTGTTGTACTTGCACTGATTTACATTGTGGAACCAACTCGATCAGCGCGTTAACTTGTTGCTTTAACCACTCATCTTCAACCGCTTGATATAAGGTAACCAGTACAACAGGTGGTAGCCAATCAACGTTAACATGGGCAAGTTCAGGGTATGCATGCCCTCTGCCATGAAATAATCGCTGACATTCGTCAAAGTGTGTTGCGGTAATATATTCAATCATCAGTAACTCAAAAATTCATCATAAAAAAAGCCGTATAATATCGCTATTATACGGCTTATATTCTTAATAAAGGATCAAAGAATTCAGTTAAAAACCAAAAAAGTTTATACCAAAGAATTTTTGTGCAACCGTATTAATAAAAATACCTAAAACAATCACCGGAATAAATGTCCCTAATGAGAAATTAACATATTTTTCAACCCAAGAACCAACATAGCCTTCACTACCAACCGCAAGTTCCGCAGATAAGTTATGTGCCTTCCAGCGATAACTCACAAACACACATAACAAAAAGCCATTAAGCGGTAAAATGGTATCGTAGAAAATATCATACACCACATCAAAAAATGACTTAGTTCCGCCTGCGTAACTGGTAAATTCTGTAAAGAATGTCACCATACCAAAAGAAACAGTCGCAAATACCGTTAAAATACCACCGGTAATTAATAAAGTAGATAATGCTTTTTTACGGGTATTAGCTTTTTCAGTAATTAAATAAGACACCGGTACTTCAATAATCGAAACAAGCGATGTTATCGCGGCAAAAAACACCAACAAAAAGAAGAAGGTAGCAACAACACTAGCGCCTATATAACCAATAGAGGTTTGTAATGCTAAGAAAATTTTAGGTAAAAAGGTAAAAATAAGTGACACTGAACTATCACTTAAATCTTCAGGGTTTATTGCTGGGTCGAAAGAAAACACGGCTGGTAAAATCATTAAGCCCGCTGTAAAAGCAACCGCTGTATCAGTAATAGCAACTAGCTTAGCTGAATTGGCTATATTGGTTTGACGGTTAATGTACGAACCATAAGTAATTAAAATCCCCATTCCTAACGACAATGAAAAGAATGCCTGCGATAAAGCTCCATTAACCACTGATGGCGTTAATTTACTAAAATCAGGAATAATAAAGAACTTAACCCCTGCCATCGCATTATCAAGGGTTAATACAAAAACCACCATCAATAACAACATCACAAAAAGTGTCGGCATAAGTATTTTGGCGGCCTTTTCTATACCGTCTTTTACCCCTGCGACCAGAATAAAATTGATTATCCCTGCGACAACGACCATCGCGCCAAATAAATACGGGCTATTAATAAATTCGCCAAAACCTGCTGGGCTTGCTAAATAATCAAGGTTTCCGGTAACAGTTAACGCGATATAGCCAAAGAGCCATACGGTAATAACCATGTAAAATACTGCAATCATAAATGGCGTTAACACACCAATAAAACCTGCGGCTCCCCACAAAGTACTTTTATTACTTAAATCTTTATAGGCACCTACAGGTTGTTTCCCTGTTTTACGACCTACGGCCATTTCTGCAATCATCACCGGCAAACAAATAACGAATACAAATAAAGCGTAAACAAGTAAGAAGGCACCACCGCCATTTTTTGCTGCATTAACAGGGAAGCCAACTAAATTACCAATACCAACAGCAGAACCTGCAGCGGCGAGAATGAACCCGAGTCGGGAACTAAAATGTTCTTTTTGCGTACTCATGTATGTCCTTGCTTATAATTTTTCTAGGGCATTAATGTTATAAAAGGTGTATACCCGTTACCATTCAAGATATATGTTTCAGAGCACTTTGAATGGTAACGGGTATACACCTGATTTACTCATTTCCTGATGCTATCAAGGTTTTATTTTAATGTCTCGTTTTAAACCGAGGTAAAAAGCTTGGAAGTGTATAAATTTCGGTGCAGTACGTCATTTAATAAGACGAATACGAATTATGAACAATATTCGTACCCATCTATTTCAACACATAATGATGATGAGATATAAGACCTATCTTCGAGTAAACATGTTGACGTTCATTATATCCAAAATATTCCCTGCTTCATTACTAGCAAACATGGCAGCATTAACTAAATCATCTGCAGATATTTTTAAAGCTTTGCATAAAGATTCATCAACGGTTTCATCGTAAGAAAACTCTTCAGGGTGACTGTCTACTAATGCTAATCGTGAAGCTAAATAAAGAACTTTTACGTCTTTATTAATATCATTAGAGCTTGCTTCATTATAATGGCGGATTGGTAATATAATTTTTTCAGGTATTTGCCAAATTTTTAACAATTCAGCGGATACATCTGTATAAGTAAAACCAAGCAAATCTTTTTGTAATGACCAAGGTAATTTTTCTGACGAGTATTTTTCACCTTGTTGAGCGATTTCAGGATTCGTTTTAGCGACAATGAGTTCACCAAAATTTTGCAATAAGCCAGCAACAAAAAGACGTTCAATATCGCGAATACCCGCATGAATAGCTAAATTTTTACTCGCTAAGCCACAGAAAACACTCATTCTCCAAAAACGTTTTAGATCAATCGCTTGATTAGAGAAATGCTTAAAGGCGCTAGCAGCAACATCAACCAGCATCATATTATAGATGGCTTGAGTACCAATAATGGTAATTGCACGAGATATAGTACTAATTTCACCAGGGAAGCTATAAATGGCGCTGTTAGCTATTTGTAGTAACCGGGAGGTCATTGAAGGGTCAATGCTAATTACATTAGCAAAATCTTCAATGGTTGAATTCTCGTCTTCCATAAGAGATTTAATTTTAAAGCAAGCGTCAGGTAACGCAAAAGATCCATTTGCCTGAATAGCGTATTCATGTGCATTCATAGTCTATTTCTTTCAAATTATTATTAACCACAGTGTAGCTGTAATTTTTTAAACATTCAGCTAAATATATTAACTACTTAGAATAGGAACACCCTGATCGTTCTTAACATGCTCCATAACAACATAGGTATGCGTTTGTGATACCGCAGGTAATTCAACAATCATCCCTAAGACTTCTCGGTAAGCGTCCATATTTTCGAAACGTAATTTAAGTAAGTAGTCAAATCCCCCAGCAACCATATGACATTCCGCCACTTCTTTTATTTTTACCACTTCTAATTTAAAAGTATTAAATACATCTGATGTCGTTCTGTCTAGGGTCACTTGAATAAACGCTGACATGCCATACTTCATTTTAGCGGCATTAATAAACGCGCCATAACGTTCAATATAACCCTCGTTTTCTAACTTTCTTACGCGATCTAAACAAGGACTAGGGCTTAAATTAACTTGTTTGGCTAATTCAATATTAGATATTCGACCATTTTTTTGCAGTGTATCTAATATCATCAAATCAATACGATCTAATGTTCTATCTTTTACGTCTTTCATGATTCACTATTAAATTTGGAATAAATATAAACATACACTATAAAATACTGCCATTTTACAAATAAAGCCACCAAATACTGAAGCTTTTTCACTAAAATGCAATTTATTACAAACCTGAATTATATTAATTGGTGCCCTATGTTATTTAATGACTCATTACAAACTACAAATCCTATTAGACAAAAAATAAGAGATAATTATCGCAGTGATGAAAACTCAGTAATTGCACATTTACTGCCTATTGCTGAAATATCAGTAAATGACAAATCTAGAGCATGGGAGTTTGCTCGCCAATTAGTGGTTAATATAAGGAAAGAACAAGTTGGCCAAGGTGGAGTAGACGCATTATTAAATGAGTTTTCCCTATCTACAGAAGAAGGTGTGGTGCTTATGTGTTTAGCAGAAGCCTTGCTTCGTGTGCCTGACACGTTAACTGCAGATGCCTTGATCCGAGATAAACTAGCCAAAGGTGATTGGAGTGCTCATTTAGGTAATAGTGATTCTATCTTTGTTAATGCCTCTTCTTGGGGGTTATTATTAACAGGTAAGCTTGTTAATTATTCTGATGAAAAACAAAAGAATCAATTCGGTTTATTAAAGAAAACTGTTGGCCGCTTAGGTGAACCTGTTATCCGCAAAGCAGTAAAATACGCGATGAAGATAATGGGAACTCAATTTGTTATGGGTCACAACATCAAAGACGCAATAAAACGTGCAGTAGAAACGGAATCAAAAGGCTACACCTATTCATACGACATGTTAGGTGAAGGCGCTAGAACCATGGCTGATGCCCAGCGTTACTTTATTAGCTATCAAACAGCTATTGAAGCTATTGGAAAGGCCGCAAAAAAACAAGGTCCGGCAGCTAGTCCTGGTATTTCAATTAAACTTTCGGCTATTCACCCTCGTTATGAGTTTTCTCATAAAGAACGTGTTTTTAGTGAGTTAGTACCTAAAGTTAAAGAATTAGCATTAGCAGCAATGGCTCACGATATTGGTTTTACTATTGACGCCGAAGAAGCTGATCGCTTAGAAATTTCATTAGATATTATTGAAATTTTGTTTAGTGATCCAGACTTTGAAGGTTGGGATGGCTTTGGTATTGCTGTTCAAGCTTATCAAAAACGTAGTATTTTTGTTATTGACTGGATACGCGAACTTACCCAAAAAGTTGGCCGTCAAATGATGGTGCGTTTAGTGAAAGGCGCTTACTGGGACAGTGAAATAAAAGATACCCAAGCAGAAGGCTACGAAGACTTCCCGGTATTTACACAAAAACCATCAACGGATGTTTCATACCAAGCTTGTGCCAAAAAGCTACTTGAATACCGTGACAGTATCTACCCACAATTTGCTACGCATAACGCTTATACCGTTGCTACCATCATTGAAATTGCAGGAAATAGTGATGGATTTGAATTCCAACGTTTACACGGTATGGGTGAATCTTTATATGACCAAGTCGTATCAAGTAAAAACATTGCTTGTCGGGTTTACGCTCCGGTGGGCGAACATTCAGACTTATTAGCCTATTTAGTAAGACGCTTACTTGAGAATGGTGCAAATAGTTCATTTGTAAACAACATTGTTGATGATGCTATTCCTGTAGAGTCACTGTTAAGTGATCCTGTAGAAACCGTTCAACGTTGGGCTGATGTTTACAATGCAAAAATTCCACAGTCTATTAACCTATACGAAACAGAACACAATGTAGGGCGCATTAATTCAAAAGGTATTGATTTAACCGCTATTGACGACCTTATTAGCATGAAAGAGAACTTACTTACCCACGCAACAAAACTCGTTGAAAATGCTAAAGAAGAATCAAGTAAGCAAGATAATTCTACTGGTGTGGAGCCAGTAACCAACCCAGCAAATACCGCTGAAGTTATTGGTTACCTTACCCATACAGAACAAACAAAAATGAACGTTATTGTTGAGCGTAGCCACTTGGCCTTTCAGTCTTGGTCAACAACACCTGTTGAACAACGTGCAGAGCTTTTAATAAAAACAGCAGACATCCTTGAAGAAAACATGGATGAATTGATTACACTTTGTATTAAAGAAGCAGGAAAAACCATTCCTGATAGTATTGCAGAAATAAGAGAAGCTGTTGATTTTTGCCGCTATTACGCTGCTCGCGCAATAGAAATGTTTGCAGATAATACCGCTATTGCACCGCGTGGCGTAGTGTTGTGTATCAGCCCATGGAATTTCCCATTAGCGATATTCTTAGGTCAAGTTGCTGCGGCAATTGTTACAGGTAATACCGTACTAGCAAAACCAGCAGAGCAAACCAGTTTAATCGCTTTAAGAACCATAGAATTAATGAAAACCTGTGGTTTACCAGAAGGTGTAATTGAACCCGTAATCGCGCGCGGTAGCCAAGTTGGTCAACATATTGTTCCTGATGAACGAGTAAAAGCGATTATGTTTACCGGCTCTACTGAAACAGGCAACTGGATTTCGCAAAAACTTGCAGAAAGAGAAACAGAACAAGTGCCACTTATTGCAGAAACAGGTGGACAGAATTGTATGATCGTAGATTCTACCGCCCTACCAGAACAAGTAGTAGATGACGTGATTGCTTCTGGATTCCAAAGTGCAGGTCAGCGTTGTTCAGCATTACGAGTATTATTTGTACAAGAAGATATTGCAGATAAACTTATTGAAATGATAACTGGTGCAATGAAAGAACTACATTTAGGGGATCCTAGCTATTTATCTACCGACATAGGCCCGGTAATTGATCAAAAAGCATTTACTGCATTATCTGAACATACTGAGTATTTGCAAAGTCGTTCAAAATTACATTACCAATGTGATACCAAGCATTTAGCCACTACTGATGAAAGCAATACCGCAACGCCAGCACATTACTTTTTTGCACCGCGTTTAGTTGAAATTGATAATTTATCGGTACTTAAAAAAGAAGTTTTTGGCCCGATTGTTCATGTTATTCGTTATAAAGCAGATAATTTAGAGAATGTTATTGAGCAAATAAATGGTACCGGCTTTGGTTTAACTATGGGTATTCATACCCGAATTGAAGAAAAGAGCCAATATTTAGCTGCTCGCTCTAGAGCGGGTAATGTTTATATCAACCGTAATATGATTGGTGCGGTTGTTGGCGTACAACCCTTTGGTGGCAGAGGTTTATCAGGAACGGGGCCTAAAGCAGGTGGACCGAATTACCTTAAAGGCTTAGTAAAACCCGTTAATCCTGACAACGCCACTTCGGTAGCGCAATCAAGTATTTCGCAACCCAAAAGCCCTGAAGTAATGAGCAAAGAAGTTAATACCTTCACTGCTCAAGCAAAAGCGATTGAATTACAGTGGAGTTTTACACCGTTATCGCAACGTATTTCAATTATAAGACAATGCTTAGCGCAATTATCAAGTAATATGCCATTAAACATTGAAGAACAAGTGCTAACAAAAAGCTTAGCATCACTTCGCAAAGAATTATTATTGATTGAAAAAACAATTGCGACACCAACAATGATGCAAGGACCGACCGGTGAGTCAAACATTCTTCATTTGGAGTCACGTGGATTGCTTGTTAACGTTATGTGTAACAACACTTCATTTGAATTCAATCTAACATCAATTATGTCGGCTATAGCTTGTGGTAATACAGTGCTATTAGCTGTTGAGCAATCACAACGAGCAGTAGCAGAATTATTGCTAACAGCCCTAATCAAATCAGGTTTACCGCGTGGTGTTGTTAACGTAATAACTGCAGAGTACTTACCTGGATTGTTAAAAAACCCACTAATTTCGGGTGCTGTGATTGCAGATAACAGTTCGTTGGTTCATTACGTAAACGAACAAGTATCGGGTAGAAAAGGCGCTATATTACCGGTAATAGTCGGTAATGAAATGTCCAATCTGTTCCATAAAATGTTAACTGAAAAAACTGTGACGATAGATACAACAGCTGCTGGCGGAAATGCATCGTTAATGACGATGTAACCTAAGATAAACAAGAATGGAAAAGCCAATTGAGGAAACTTAATTGGCTTTTAAATGGTTATTTTTGAATAGATTTTATCAATTGCTTTTCTGCTTCGCTTGATTTTAAAGGCTTTGAAAAGTAATACCCCTGCCCAAACTTACAATCCATATGTTTAAGTACTTCAGCATCCTTTTCGCTTTCCATACCTTCACCTACAGTTGCCATGCCCAAGTTTGTTGCAAGGTCAATAATCGTTTTAATAATAGCTTGATGGCTTTGATGATCATGTACATTCGTGATAAATGATCGATCTATTTTCAACACATCAATAGGGAAAAGATGTAAATAGCTAAGGCTTGAATAGCCAGTACCAAAGTCATCTAAAAGGATTTTAACGCCCAGGTCTTTGAGATCCTTCATATTTTTTAGAACGATGTCACTGTTATCTAAAAGTGCTCTTTCAGTTAACTCTACACGTAAATTTTGTGGCGAAATACCTACTCTATCAAGCACTTTAGAAATATCTTCAGCTAACGATAAGCTAAAAAAGTGGTCACAATACAAGTTACAGCTAATATACAAATCATCACAACCATATTCTTTTTGCCATTGTTTTAATTGCAAACATGACTTTTCTAAAATTTGTAAATCAATAGGCATAACCAGATTACGTTCTTCTGCCAATGGAATAAAGTCATTAGGAAAAACAAAACCGCGTTTTTTACTTTCCCAACGAGCCAAAGCTTCAAAACCAATAACACTATTATTTTCTAATGATACAATGGGTTGATAATATGGAATAAATTCTTCCGCGCTAATAGCATCTCGAATATCTGCTTCTAACATTAAGGCATTTTGAATAGTGCTATGCATGCTCGAATCAAAAACTTCGTAACGGCCTCGCCCTTTCTCTTTGGCTTGATACATTGCAGTATCTGCATCTCGTAACATAATGTCTGCCGAGTCGTAACGTTCATTATTAAATAACACTCCGATACTCGTTCCTATGTATACAGGATGCTCTTCAATAACGAATGGCGTGGCAAGAAACTCAGTGATTCTTTCTGCTATATCGTAAGCTTCCTGCATAGATTCAAGATCTTCGATCAATATAACAAACTCATCACCGCCAAAACGTGCGACGGTATCTTTATCACGAACTAAACTCACCAACTCTTTTGCTACTATTTTGAGTAACGTATCGCCAGCGTGATGCCCAAGGCTGTCGTTAACCACTTTAAATCTGTCGAGATCTAAAAATAGAATAGCAAATAAACGATCGGGAAAGCGCTTGCTTGACGCAATAGCATGATTCAGTAAATCAATAAAAATTAATCGGTTAGCTAAGCCTGTTAAGTTATCGTGGGAAGCTGTATGGGTTAATTGTTGTTCTGCTTGTTTTCTTTGAGAGATCTCTTCTTCAAGCGCTAACGTTCTTAATCGAACTTGTTGTTCTAATATATCGTGGGTTTGACGTTCAAAAGCTAATAATTCACGACGCTTAATTGCAGATGCGATATGCTCTGAGACAAAGTTAAGTAATTCAGCATCTTGATCTGAGTAAACTAACTTGCTGTTGTAGCTTTGAATAACAACGACACCTAATGTTACCCCTGAATGAATAAGCGGAACTCCTAACCATGTCTTAGTTGTAGTTCTTGGCGTAGAAATAATCCCTTCATTATAAAGTTTATCAATATCAGGCGCACTTAACAGTATGGTTTCTCCTTTACGAATAACCAATTCAGTAAGATTATTTGACATAATACGTGGTTGAAATTCTTGTTTTAGATCAGGAGAGTTTTGATCAACATAATAAACAAAGTTTATTAACTGGCTATCATTAGATAATTTAGCAATATAAAAATTAGAAGCATTAATCAGTTGGCCAACAATATTATGAACTTTTGAATAAAACTCTGAAATATCAATAGTATTGTCATTAGTAATTTCGGAAATTTTAAATAAAGACTCTTGTAACAATTCAGATTTTTCACGATCTCTAATCTGCTGCATTAACTCACGAGTACGAGCGTCAACCGCTTGCTGTAAATATGCATGATCTTGTAATCGTGACATGGCTGAAACAATATGCTGAGCTGTATAAGTAAGAAGCTCTAGCTCTTGTTCTGAATAGCGAGTTTTTTCTGAATAACTCTGAATAGCCATTACGCCAATAACATAACCTTCATGGATTAACGGAACACCTAACCAATCAACTCCAGTTGCACCAACAATTTTTACCTGCTTTTCTTTTGCTAACTCTTTAACGGTTTGAGGTGTGGCCAGTAATGGCTGTTTAGTATCAATAACGTATTTGGTTAAACTTCCTTCAAACTCTTGAATATCAAGAGCTCCCGTAGGAAAGCTATCTTTCTCATCAACATGATAGACAAATTCAATGGTATTAAAGGTAGGCTCATAAATAGCAACATAAAAGTTATCTGCTTTCATTAATGAGGCGATAATAAGATGAGCTTGATGATAAAATGATGGTAAATCAGAACATTCATTTGATAGCTGATTTAGCTTAAATAAAGCCGTGTAACGTGTTTGTAACTTTTGATATTTTATAAATAATTGACGAGCTTCAGCCACAAGCATTTTATCATCGCTTGCACTACCTGATAAGTTTTCAAAATCTTGAGTTATTAAATCCATTACACGTCAAAGTTATTCAAACATATAATCTTATTTTGACGGTTAATGAGAAAAATAGCCAGTGTGTTGCCTCTTTTATCAAACGATTAAAATAAAAAAACACGTATTTATTTACATTATGAACATTAAATTTTTAGTGCTATTAATAAAATAGAGACCTGCTCGTGTTATATTTAACTATATTATATTCATGTCCACAGGAAAATATTATGGATGTTCAGGTTATTGACTATTTGGCAGAAGATGCCCCACAAAAGTTCGTTGAAAGTTTAAAGAACACAGGTTTTGGAGTGCTGGTAAACCATCCTGTTCAACAAACATTGGTCGAGTCAATTTATAAAAATTGGCAAGCATTCTTTAACTCTGTAGAAAAAGAAAATTATGCTTTTGACCCAGAAAAACAAGATGGTTTTTTTTCTAGTGAAGTTTCAGAAACAGCAAAAGGACATGCTAAAAAAGATATTAAAGAATATTATCATGTATACCCTTGGGGACGTATTCCACCTCAGTTAAAGGAAGAAATATTAACTTATTATGAATTAACCTCGTCACTCGCCGAAGAACTTTTAGATTGGGTAGAAAAGCACAGTCCAGCTGATGTAGCACAACACTACTCAGAACCGCTGTCTAATATGATTGTTAATACACCTAATACTTTATTACGCATATTACACTACCCTCCTTTTGAAGGGACAGAAGAGCCAGGAGCAATACGCGCCGCCGCTCATGAAGATATAAATTTACTGACTATCCTACCCGCAGCAAACGAGCCTGGTTTACAAGTTCAAGGAACAGATGGAAAATGGGTTGATGTACCAGCTGACTTTGGACATTTAATCATTAATATTGGTGATATGCTGCAAGAAGCATCAGGGGGATACTTTCCATCAACAAGTCATAGGGTTATCAATCCTACGGGCAGTGGTACTTCAAAATCTAGGGTATCGTTACCGCTATTCCTTCATCCTCGAAGTGAAGTGGTATTGTCAGAAAAACATACACAAAATAGCTATTTATTGGAGCGTCTTAAAGAATTAGGTGTTAAATAAAGGTAACTATTCAGTGCTTAGATAATACACCACCAAGAACATCAAGGCGCTGCGCTACACAGAGAAAGTAGATCGTATTATTCTTCTCTGTGTTTTCTGTGCCCTCTGTGGTGCATTCTGTTTTTTGGGCTCAATAAACTGATCTTACATTGTCCATCAAAAAAGCCATCAATTATTGATGGCTTTTTAATGTCTACAATACCTTGAGCTGAAATTGGTTAATCGGTCGCTATTTCGGTTTTAACAGCATTATGTTCTGCTATTGATGATATAGACTGTTGCTCAGGAGTAGACTTACCTCTTCTGAATAAACCCTTAATATCTTCAATAATAATGTAAAGACATGGAATAAACACTAGCGTCACAATAGTGGCAAACAAAACACCAAACCCTAATGAAACCGCCATAGGTATCACTATTTTAGCCTGTGCACTCACTTCAAAAAATATGATTGGCGCTAAACCAACAAAGGTGGTGATTGAGGTAAGCATAATTGCTCTAAAACGTTTTGTTCCGGCATGAACAACCGCGTCTTTAAGTCGCTCACCACGTTTTCTCGCATTATTCACATAGTCAACCATAACAAGAGAGTCATTAACCACTACACCAGACGCTGCTAAAATCCCCATGATAGATAATGCACTTAAATCCATTCCCAAAATAAAGTGACCCATTACCGCACCAATAACACCAAATGGAATAACCACAAGTATCATTACCGCTTGAGAATAAGACTTTAATGGAATCGCCAACAATGAAAATATAAGCAAGATTGAAATAACAAAGTCACGTAATTGATCGTTTGCGCTTTCCATTTCTTCTTGGATGCTTCCAGATACTTCACTTTTCACCTGAGGATATTTTCTTAAAAGTTCAGGAATAAAGTTATCTCTAATATCAGTTGCTACTTTAAACGGTTCAATTTGCTCAGCGTCAACACTTGCCCAAACGTTAATCGTACGATTGCCATTTTCACGACGAATACGTGTAACACCTTCTTGCAATGTAATAGTCGCTAATTCAGACAAAGGTAATTCCGCGCCATTAGGTGCTTGAATCATGACATCATCAACATGGCCTACAGAACTTCTTTGAGCCAGAGGATAACGTACCATAACTTTCACTTCTTCACTGTCTCGAAGTATACGCTGAGCCTCTAATCCGTAGAAACTATATCCTACTTGTGATGCAATCTCAGCGAGTGTTAGGTTCAAGCTATACGCTAAAGGTTTCAGTTCAAACTGTACTTCTTTAGCACTTGTTTGACGACTATCATTTACATCTCCAATACCTTTAAATGAGTTTAATTTTTCTTTTAACTCTTTAGCTGCGGCTAATAAATCTGCATCATTTTGACTTTCCAATCTAAAAGCAATATCACCATCGTCACGTCCACCACCAAATAAATTATCACCCACAGTGAATGATTTTACTCCTGGATAGTTAGGAATCGCTGCGCGCCATAAATCAGCCAGTTCAAAGGTATTAATCACGCGCTCTTCAGGAACAACCAACTTCACCATGACTTCACCACGAGTTCGACCGCGTAGATCAACCTGCATATCAGAGATCATTGACTTACCGTGTTCTGCTACAATATCTTTATCAATACGTTGGATAAGGCTTTGAATATTCAAAAGTGTTTCTAAGGTTGTTTTTTCAGAAGCATCAACATTCATTTCTACCGTTACACGTGGAAAATCATGTGGAATTTTAGGCTGGCCGATAAAGCGCACAAAACCACCATTAAACAAACCTGCACTAATTAACATTAAGCTAATAAAAAACATCAAAACGGCATAACGATATTCTAAAAATAACGTTAAAGCTGGGCGGTAAGACTTTTGAATAAAGCCTTTTAACTTAACATCAATCCAAGCTCTTAATCTGTCTAATGGATTTTTAGGGTTAAATTCTTTAATTTTCATTTTAACTAAATGCGCAGGTAGGATAAGTTTTGATTCAATTAATGAAAAAATTAAACAGAGGATAACAACAGAGCCAATCGCCTTGCCGAATGCTGAAGAAGGCCCTTCTCCAAACAAAAAGGGTAAAAATACCGCAATAGTTGTTAAAACACCGAAGGTTGCTGGCATAGCAACACGTTTAACACCACGAATAACATTTTCAGTTGTATGACCATGCTCTTCTATTTCTTCATGGGCACTTTCCCCCATCACAATGGCATCATCAACAACAATACCTAACACCAAAATAAAGGCAAACAAACTAATAACATTAATGGTTACATTAACAAACTCCATCGGCATAATTAATAAAGTACCTAGGAAACACACAGGTAAACCAACCATCACCCAAAAAGCTAAACGTATGCGTAAAAACAAAGCCAACATGATAAAAACTAATACCGCGCCGCTTTGCATATTGTCTAACATCATATTCAAACGGCCATCAAGGTAGTAAGTCATATCAACCCATGTTTCTAACTTAACGCCTTCTGGTAATACTTTTGCTTTGTCCTCAACATAACGTTTTACCGTATCTGCTACGCCGGTAATACTCTGATTATCAGCAGCACCTATAAATAAAGTAACAGAGTTTTGACCGTTAAATTTAGAGTACTGCAGTCCTTCTTCAAACCCATCAACAATTGTCGCTACTTCGCCTAACACCACCTTAGTACCGTCAGCTAAAGTCACTAATGGAATTTGTTCAAATTCATGGCCTCGATAAGCCTGATTTTCAACACGCAAATTTATATAACCATTTTCGGTACGAATTTGCCCCGCTGACATGTTACGTGAATAACTACGCACCGAATTTGCTATATCTTGAAAACTTAAACCATACTCGCGTAGTTTATCTTTACTGACTTCAATTGAGATTTCATACCCTAAACCTGAGTATAAATCGGAAATATTTATTTGAGGTAATTGCTGTATTTCATTGTGAATTGACCGACCTAATTCTTTCAGTTCTCCGTTGGTTAAATCTCCATAGAGGCTGATATACATCACTTCTTGACGAAACTTCTCTCGCTCTACTTTTATCCGTTCCATGCCATCAGGGAAACTCGAAATAGAATCAATAGCTGACTTAACTTCTTCTAATACCACTTGCGGATCATAATCTAATTCAACTTCAAACCAACCATTGGAGTAGTTTCGATTTGAATAAGTAATGACTCGCTTAAGACCCTGAACGGTTTCGAGAGCCTCCTCAATTTTAATGGTAATGCCTTCTTCCACTTCTTGAGGCGCGGCCCCTGGATATGGGGCTGAGTATGAGATCCAATTAATTTTAACTTGTGGAAACATTTGTTTATTAATGGTTTGAACCGTTAATAAACCACCAATTAAAATGAAAACCATTAATAAGTTAGCTGCGACACTGTTGCGAGCAAACCAAGCAATAATACCCGTATTAGTATCTATAGTATGATCAATTTCAGATGCTTTTTTATCTGTGCTAGTGTCCATTATTATTCCCCTGAACCACTATCATTAGCCGCTATTTGTGTTGCACTTTCAGCGTCATCAACTGGTTCATCGGTCTCTTGAGACTTATCACCAATCAACGCTAATTTCATACCATCAACAGGGTAATCAAGTGCAGAAGTGATTAAGCGGTCACCATTAGATAACCCTTTAGAAATAATAACATTTTTACCATCTTGCCTAGCCACATCTA
>Ga0209291_1001972_pt1 | contig 17378 bp, 12 predicted proteins | sample GOMGulsemesocosm_FD_184633 | JGI IMG/M metagenome (GOLD analysis project Ga0209291, IMG submission 184633) | Methane-oxidizing microbial communities from mesocosms in the Gulf of Mexico - GOM9B Gulf of Mexico (SPAdes) (version 2) | ecosystem: Environmental > Aquatic > Marine > Cold seeps...
CTAAGGATTTATTATGTGGCGCCATTTCAGATTGAATGGTAAATAAATCGAGCAACGCTTGTGTCGGATGTTCGTTAGCACCGTCTCCGCCATTTATTACCGGAACACTACTGCCTGTTGAGAACTCTTCCACGGAATGCATTGCAGGATGTCTCATTGCAATGACGTCAGAGTAACCGCTAATAACACGCGCTGTATCAAAAAGAGATTCGCCCTTACTTAAAGATGAATTTTCTTGGCCAACAGTTTCGCGAACGAAACCACCTAAAAGGTTAAAAGCGGCACCAAAACTTACACGGGTTCGTGTGCTTGGCTCAAAAAACAAATTATTGAGAATGGCGCCATCTAAAACATGACAACGCTTTTTACGCATGGCATAAGGTGCCATGAGCGATGAAACGTCTAAAATACGTGAGATAGCCTCGCGATCAAACTGCGAAACAGAAAGGATGTGACTTCCTTCAAACTTCATCATAAAAATTTACCTAAAGTTATAAAACTGCGACTATTTTCGATGCGAGAATATAGCACAAATAGGAAATGTTGAGAACAGATTCTCGATGATATTCAATTTACGTTGGTCCATGTCTATTAGATCACTTTCAACTGTGAAAATGATCAAACGAGTCATAAGTCAAAAATCTAACTTAACTTAATAGAAGACGAATAATTAGAATGGTTTCAAATACACTAAATACAACACGGCTAACAATATAAGTACGGGGCCTTCATTAAAAATGCGATAAAACTTCCCTGAACGTACATTTTTATCTTCTCTAAAGTCTTTAACTAATTTAAAGCAGTAGCCATGATAAGCCAGCAGTAACATCACTAGAGTGATTTTTAGGTGTAGCCATTTTGCAGTCACAAACCAATCGTAACCATAATAATAGATAAGTGATATGCCAAAAATTACCGTGAATAATGCAAAAGGTGTAACAAAATAAAGTAGCCGTTTTTCCATGCCTTTTAGATGTTCTGCCACTTCTTTACTTGATGTTTCTGCATGATTAACAAATAATCGTGGTAAATAGAAAATCCCCGCAAACCAAGCCACCATGAAAAATACGTGAAAAGCCTTAAGCCATAAAAGAGCCGTCATACTGTCGTTTTCCCTTCTAATAAATAACATCGAATTTGCTCAAAAGTAATAATCCCTAAAATATCACTAGGATCCTTATCATAAATATAAACACCGCCATCTCGTTGTTCGAGCAGGGCTAAATATGCTTCAGCTAAGGTTGACTGACTTTGCAAAGGTATTAATTGTAAAGGCAATATTTCAACACTACTGGTGCTTGGACTATGTTCAAGTTTCAACCATGAAAAAGTAGAATGTTCTTCTGTTTCATCGGATGATTGAATAATAACATGATTCAACAACCCTACTTTTTTCAACGCCGTTAAAACATCAGGAGAACATTCTTGCTGATAGACTTTAATGTTTTCCTGCAATACGCCTAAAACACCTATGCGTTGTAATGATTTTTCGATAGGAGATTTTCGATATTTCAGGCCTTGTTGCTCAAGTTGCATAATAAAAATAGAACGGTTTCTGAAAACCTGTCCTGAAAATACACAAGCAGTGGTTATTACGATCATTGCAGGTACTACAACTTCTAACTGATTTGATAATTCAACGACAGTTAATAATGCGGCAAGCGGTGCGTTTAAGGTTGCGGCTAAAAATCCAGCCATACCCATAAGTGCATAGTCACTAGCAAAATTTTCTCCGGGTAAATATCCTGTCACGAGTACTGAAACGCAAGTACCTGCAATTGCACCTATACCAATAATAGGGCCGATTATACCGCCCGGAATTCCTAAGCCTAAAGCGGTTATTGTCATGAGGATCTTGGCAAATAATAACCCTAATAATAACTGTAAATGAAGATTGTTTTCTAAGGCAAAAGTTATCGCACTTAAATCTGTCCCCATAGCAAATGGTACGAAAAACCCTAAAGTTCCAGTGATAAATGCTGCCAACATAATGCGAGGAACAATATGCATTGAACTTGAATATTTTATGATAAGCACTAAGTATCGGTTAAAACCATAAGCTAATAAGCCGAGTACCAGCCCTAATAAAATTAGTGCAGGATAATGATGAAAACTAAGGGATATTTTATCAAAATATTCAAATTCATGTCCAGGTCCAAAAATGCTACTCGTGATCATTGAACCAATAAGCGAAGCGATCATCACAGGAATAAAAATATGAACTTTATATTCTCGTAAGATAACTTCCATAACAAAAATAACTGCAGCAATAGGCGTATTAAAACAAGCTGATATTCCAGCTGCTATACCGCAGGCACAAAGTGTACGTATCGTATTGAAAGGCAAATTCAGCTTGTTACCAATATAACTACTACAGGCAGCCCCCAAGTGTATAGCAGGCCCTTCTTTGCCTACTGAGAATCCTGAGGCTAAGGCAATGACACTCCCAAAAAATTGATTTATGGTATTGCGAATGGGAATTAGGCCGTTTGCTACTTTCAAACGGTGTAGAATAAAAGGAATACCTGTACGTAAATATTTGTAACCCGTTAACCAAGCAAAAAATAAAATCACTAATCCACCGACTATAGGCAAATCAAAACGACTTAACGCATCTAAACTGGTATAGTTATCTTTTTGGCTTAGATAAAGACCTTGAATTGTGTCGATACTAAAGGTGAATAGCACAACTAATAGTGCTGATGCAGTTCCACCAATAGCGGCTAATAAACAAAGTTGCCAGGAAGTTTGGGGTAAGGCTAAACGTTTTCTTAATAAAGATAGCGATATCATAATAATTAAAGGGTTCACCTTTATTGTTTAGCCTAAAAAATTTATCAATAAGCGGATATCATAATACTTTTCAAATGAATTGGTTAGCAAAAATAAATCTAAAAACAGTTGTTGTTCGTTTAGGTACATTTCGTTCCGCTCTTTTACTTATTCTCATTATTGTCATCTGTTCATACAGTGGCTATCGTGTTGGGAATTTTTACCATGGCTATCAAGTTAAAACGTTAGTACAACAAAAAACACGTTTAGACAGTATGTATCAAAAACACGTCCAACAAAACAGCCGAATCAACACACTAGAAGTAGAGCTAGAAGTTGAGCGAATGGCAAATCAACGTTCGCAAGAGTTATTGAAAAGTATGGAGGCGGAGCATTATCAGGTAAAAAGAGAATTAGCTTTTTATGAAAAAGTGATGGCACCGGAAAAAACCGTCGATGGTTTAGTTATTGACCGCGTATCCATTTATCCGACGGGAAGTCCGCATCATTTTCGTTTTCAAATAGTGTTATTGCAACAGCAAGTGCGTAAGCGGTATGTAAAAGGCTATGTTGATTTAGCGTTGTTTGGCAGTTTAGATAATAAGCCGAGTCAATTAAAATTAAGTAATATATCTGTATCAACAAGAAAAGATTTATCATTTAGTTTTCAATACTTTCAAATCCTTGAAGGGGAATTAACGCTTCCTGATAACTTTTTACCAGAGAAATTAGAATTGGCCACTATTTTGCCTAAGAATCGATGGCAAAAACATCAGCGGTTAGATGAAAGTTTTATGTGGGGAGACCTATTAAAAAACACGCCGTAATTCGAAGTTTTTTTTCAACGTATTATTCTTTCTTGTGATAGAGGCGACTAAATCAGTAATACTTGACTAAATTAGTCAAGTTTAAGATAATGCACGCGATACACTTCCGTAAACACCTTTGTAAGTAGAGCAATATGTCAACTCCCGAGTTACCGATAAAATTTTCCGATGCCGCAGCAACTAAAGTATTGTCTTTGATCACCGAAGAAGAAAATCCGGAATTAAAATTAAGAGTTTATGTAACGGGGGGCGGTTGTTCTGGATTTCAATATGGTTTTACTTTTGACGAAAAAGTGAATGACGGCGATATGACCATCGTAAAAAAAGGGGTGACTATGGTCATTGACCCGATGAGTTTACAATATTTAGTCGACGGTGAAGTTGATTATATTGAAGGTTTAGAAGGCAGTCGGTTTTTAGTCAATAATCCTAATGCGTCATCAACCTGTGGTTGCGGATCATCCTTTTCCATCTAATTATATTTCGTGACTTTTTATTAAGAAAACGCCAGTGATATTCTCACTGGCTTTTTTTTGTGTTTAATTACATTTATCTATTAGGCGAAGTATTACAATTACCTTATCTATTTATGAATATTGCTAACTAAAAACCTTTCAAATTCGGCTGGTATTGTCTTGGAGTACTCCCACAAGAATTAAATTAAAAATATTAAAGGTAGTTTACCGTTTTTTTAAGGTGAAGCTATTTGCATGTCGGCGCAAGATTCTTGATACTGAATACATTCGAATATCAAAATACCCATAAATGGGAAGGGAATGTAATGCGTAAAGTGTCTTTTCAATCAGTTATAAAAACGCTTGTTGTTAGTAGCGTTTTTTTTGCTTTATCAAGTTCAGCAGCAACACTTACTGGATCAGAAGCTAAACAGTTATCACAATTAAAAAATACCGCTCTGGAATCTGATTTATCTTATCAAGTCTTGGAGTCGTTAACGACCGAAGTTGGCCATCGTTTAATGGGATCAGAGGGCGATAGAAAAGCTGTCATTTGGGCGCAAGCTAAAATGAAAACACTAGGTTTTGATAAAGTTTGGACTGAAGAAGTGACAGGTACTTTTTGGCAGCGCGGAGAAGTAAAAGCTAAGATTATTGCACCATACCCACACAAAGTCGTCGCTATTGCGCTTGGTGGTAGTATCGCAACCAGTGAAGAAGGACTTACTGCGAAAATTGCTCATTTTGAAACTTTAGCTGATTTAAAAGCAGCGCCTGATAACAGCTTAAATGGCAAGATTGCTTTTGTTTCTTATCAAATGGCACGTGATATTACAGGTTCAGGATACGGCCCCGCAGTAGGTACTCGTGTTGGTGGTGCTAATATTGCTGCGAAAAAAGGTGCATCAGCATTAATTATGCGTTCGGTTGGAACTGATAATAATCGTATAGCTCATACCGGCATTATGCGTTATGAAGCTGGGGTGAAAAAAATTCCTGCAGCTGCTATTTCAAACCCTGATGCTGACCTGTTAGTTAATCAGTTAAAACGTAACAAACCAGTAAGTTTCTATTTAAAATTAATCAGCCATACCGATCCTAAAGTGACCGCAGTGTCTGCTAATGTTATTGGTGAAATTACCGGTAGCGAATTTCCTAACGAAATCGTTTCAATTGGCGCGCATCTTGATAGTTGGGATGTCGGTACAGGTGCATTAGATGACGGTATGGGGGTTGCTATGATGTTGGCATCTGCTCACCATATTGCACAATTACCTAAACGTCCAAAGCGCACTATTCGCGTAATCCTTTTTGCCGCTGAAGAAGTTGGATTATTAGGGGCGAAAGAATATATGCAGATCCACAAAGATAATATGGCTAACCATATCATCGGTGCAGAATGGGATTTTGGTGTGGGTAAAATTTACAAAATGACTTCTGGTGTTGGTAAAGAATCATTAGGTGCAATTAGTGACCTTGCTAAACATCTAGCGCCATTGGGTGTTGAGCTATCAAATGATAATAATGCAAGAGCACAATCAGACATGAGTGTTATGAGTGCGGCAGGTATGCCAAGCATGAATTTTGCACCTGATGGTTCAAAGTACTTTGATTACCATCACACAGAGAATGATACGTTAGATAAAGTAAACCCAGATGATTTAAAACAAGCGACTGCTGTTTATACAATGTTTGCATATTTTGCAGCGCAATCAGGTGTGAATTTTAGAAAATAATTATTTTCTCAGCTTGCATTAATAAGCTTCGATGATTTTGTTCATATTTAGATCAAAATCATCGATTTTAACGCCTTTCACAATAAAGCCTTAATCACTCTAAAATCAACACCTTTGATTTCTTCTAAAATTCTCCTTTTATAATACGCGTTTTTCGTTGGCTGTTTGACCCTATAGTTATCATATTCAAAGTTCAGTTCAAAAAGGACAAACCAGCTTTTCCAACGTACTGAAGCGTTGATGGGAGTGTGATGATGGGGTTATGGCGAAAGAGGTTAACCTAGTATCGTTAACCTCTTGAAAAGTAGAGTACTATAAAAGTGAGACTGTCTTGCTGACATAGGTTGTGGATGATGTATTTGGCGTTTTAATACTAATGGTTAACGTTGCCTGTTCAGGGTCTCCACCTGATGCATTATTAAGCGTAAAGTCCATTGAGTGGTAGCCATTTTGTGCAGTGTTTCCTATTTCAACACTGGAGGTTCCTTGTAAATCTCCACCATCTAACGAAACGCTTATCGTCGTCCCCAAAGGTAAACTTTGCATAGCACTATCAGCGAATCGAAAACTCAATGTTAATGAATCACCGTCTGATATATCAGGAAGTTCAGTACTGCTACCATCACTGTCAGCATAAGTTGTGGTTTGATCGGTATCTGACAGTACATAATTAGGAGAAGATGCGCTTGACATGATTAATACCAAGGCTTTTCTTAATGTCGCTTTTTTAGCGCTTTCATCACATTTAAGACCCGTACATTGAGGACCGTTAAAAAAGCCATCGGCATCATTAAATATTCCATCATTATTATTATCAAAAAATTTCGTTTCTTCAGCATCTTTTATATCGTCTTCATTGTCATCACGCCATGCCTCTGACATATCAACAAAACCAGAGGATAATGGCGTTTGGCGGCCAAAACCAGAATTAACATCCGAATTACTGATCGGCTCACCGTCTTCATCATCAAAAATATTATTACCATTCACGTCAAAGAATGTTTCATGTCCAGATGTGGTGGCAAGAATTGTTGAACGATGATCGGTTAAAAAAGGTTCTGTAGAAGTCCAGGTAACAGAGCAATTACCTGAAACCGTATTACAACTTGATTCGATAGTGCCACCTTCTGTTGTAAAGTTTACAGTGGTTCCATCAGGAACAGGGTTATTAAAGCTATCAGCGAGCCAAACAGAAATAACAGACTCTTCACCAATTGTACTGGCTTCTGGATTTAATACACTCGCAGCAACAGTTATTGATGATTGTTCAGGTAAACCCGTATTGACAGATAACTCACTTGATTGAGTTTGCACTGTGGTGGTTTCTCCATCAACATCCATACTTGCTTTTGCTGTCACTCGGACTACTGAAGGAACGGTCCCAGAAGACACTTGTGTAGTGATCAGCCCTTGGCTATTGGTAAAACCTGATTCTCGACTTAAACTAATGCCGCCAACAGCTGAGTCTAAACTAAACTCAACTAATTGCTGAGAAAGCACATTACCTAATGCACTCTTGAGTAGAAAGGTAACGGTAGAGGTTTCTACGCCACCACTGCCTTTGATAACGATAGAGCTGGGCAGAGCTGAAACAAATTCAATAGAACCTAATTCCTCTCCTGTGATTTCAATGTCTATTGATGCCGTATTAGTGACACCATTAGCAGTAATTGAAGCAATGATTATGTCTTCAGTACCTGATGTACCTGCACAATCTATATCTTCAAACGTAGCACTCGCGCTGCCTTTGATACTAAAAACGGTGCTATCAATCGTCGCATTGCCATTTACAACACAATTAGAAGTAAAAGTTACAGCTGTAGTCGTATTTATACGGTTATTTTCGTTATCAACTATATCGACTAATAAACCTAATGTGCCGCCGGCGCTAATTATTGTATTTGTTATGGAAGATTTAATTTCTCCTTCAACAAATTCATTGTTGTCATCAAAATACCCTAAACGGGTATCTTCTAGAATAGTGCTACCTGCAGGTGATATTTGAAAATTGATGCGGTTACTTACAGCGCTATCATTACTTAAGGATACAATGGCCACACCAGCACCTTCTACACCATTTCCTGATAAAGTTACTGACGTTTGACCGTTTTCATTGGTTAATGCTGAAGCAGCACTCAACACACCAGCATCAACAGTGAAGTTAACAATCTCATTTTCAATTGCATCGCCATTGCCGTCATTCAAGGTAATTAAAATTTGTGCTTGTTCGTCGTTTCTAAATTGATTGCTTACGGTACCATTCACACGCATTTCTAGTAATAGTGTTGAAAGCAGTTCAATTGAAGTATCACTGATAAATTCATAATCTACCGAGGCAGATAATCTTACGGTTGCAGCAGATAAAGTTCCCGCCCCTAAGGTAGCGTCACTATTCATTATTTCAATTGATGCTACACCTAAATCATTAGTGAGTTTTGAGTCTAAAGAAAGTGTGCCTAGGTCGGTGGAGAGATCAACCCGTACATTATTTAATGGTTCATTGAATTGGTCCGTTATAGTCACTTGTACCGTGACTGTTTCATCTTTATCAAAGCTTTGTTTACTTTCACTTTGGCTATTCAATAACACAATGGCAATATTTGTCGCTTCAGGGATTGTAGTGGGAATAAATTCATAATCTATTGATGCTGATAAACTTACGGTTGATGCAGATAATGTTCCCGCACCTAAAGTGCCTTCGGTATTTGTTATTTCAATCGATGATACACCTGAATCATTGGTGAGTTTTGAGTCTGAAGAAATAATTCCTAAGTCAGTTGAAAAATCAACGCGCATATTATTTACGGGTTCATTGAACTGATCCGTTATCGTGACTTGTACTGTGACTGTTTCATCTTTATCAAAGCTTAGTGCACTTTCACCTTGGCTATTGAGTAAAATAATTGCAATGTTTGTCGGCTCAGAGGTAATAGAGGAACTAAATTCATAATCTATCGATGCCGATATACTGCTTGTTGAGGCTGATAATGTGCCAGCACCTAAAGTGCCTTCGGAATTTGTTATTTCAATCGATGATACACCTGAATCATTGGTGAGTTTCGAATCTACAGAAAGCGTGCCTAAGTCTGCTGTAAAACCAACACGAACATTACTCACAGGTTTTCCAGATTCATCCGTTATCGTTACTTGTACAGTTACCGTTTCATCTTGATTAAAACTTTGTTTATTTTCACCTTGGCTGTTAAGTAAAATAATTGAAATATTTGCCGGATCCGAGGTCGCAGAAGAAGCCTCTTCATTTTCACCTGAGTGACCGTTACAAGCCGTGAGTAGGATGGTCGAAATGACGAACAACATACTGAATAACTTATTCATTAAAAAATTCCATTAAATTTTACTATTGTGGTAAATAATAAGAGCCAAGTTGAGAAAAGTCCACGTATATCTGTAGCCGATTCATGAATACAGGCTATTAAATTATATTCAATAAGTCATTTGAGGGATTTTAAGAGTTTAATCGACATGTTTGTAAAAATATGGGGGATATCAGTAAGATGACGCTTGTTGTTCATTAGGAAGCATATGAGAAAATTTATGAGTAAGGGTTTTATTCGAAATCAGGTATGAATTTTAAAAAAAATACTTTTTATCCTTCCATTAATAAAAACTCGATAATTTTATTCATATCCAAATCAAAGTCATCGGCCCTAACGCCCTTAACAATAAAATCTTTATCGCTTGATAAATCAATATCTTCTGCCATTACATAACGCCCATCAACCGCATTATAAAATGAACGTACTTTAGGATTCGTCGGATCTCCGTCATTGCGGCTCTCTACAATAGCGAGTTTATTCGAGCTTAATTCAACTAATGAGCCAACAGGATAAACGCCCATACATTTTATAAATAAGTCTACTAAACGGTCATCTAAGTGATTTTTTTGCGCTAAACTTCTCAATATACTAAACGATTTTAAATGGCTATAACCATCTTTGTAGCAACGATTAGCAGTGAGCGCGTCGAAAATATCGCAAATAGCAATCATCCGACCATATTTAGTGATTTTTTCTTTAGGAATGTTAAAAGGGTAACCTTTACCATCAAGCTTTTCATGATGAAGGGCAGCAACTTCTAGACTTAATCTAGAAATTCCCGGTGTAGACTCTATGATGTTAATTGAATGATTTACATGGCTTTTCATAACCGTAAATTCAGTGTCAGTTAATTTACCTGGCTTATTAAGAATTTTTTCAGGAATATTTATTTTACCGACATCATGTAAAAAAGCGCCCACTGAAAGTTGCTGAATAATCTTTTTATCTATTTTTAAGAAGCGAGCAAAAATAGTCATAAGCACTGAAACTGAAACTGAATGCTCTAATAAGTACTCATCTTTTTTTCTGATATTTATAACGCAGGCTAAAGCATCAGCATTTTTAAATACTGTATCTATGGTTTGATTCGTTATTTCGATAACAGGAGTTAGGTTTAGTTCTCGCCCTTGTTGAGCATCTGAAAATATTTGCCGTTGAATGTTTTTTGATTCATTGAAGAGTTCTTTTGCTTTAGTAATTTCTAATAAAACAGGAGATACGTTTTTTAAAGGCTCCGTACTCATTTTATCATCGGCAAGAATGTTTCCTTCGATATCAAAAGTTAGCGTTTTACTATCATCAACGAGGAGACTTTCTACCCCCTTACTGCGTAAATTATCAATAACATTACTGTTTTTTATATGCCCAGGACTGGATAAATTAAACGTACCCTTTTGTTGAGCGATATCTACAACAAAATGTCCTTTTAATAATTCTGATATTTTAATTTCAACAATCATAATAAAATTAGCTCGTTAAACTAACGCCTGCTGCCTAGTGTTCTTCAGTTGATATAAGTGCGTATCAGCTTCTTTTAATAATTCGCTCATTGAACGTTTTCCATCACTAGTTGCTACGCCACAGGTAATAGTTACGGCTAACTCTTTGTCTTGGTATGGCATAGGATTTTTAATAAAAAATTGACTTAACCGTTTCGCTGCAAGCCCAGCTTCTTGATGATTTTGATTTGCCAATACCACAACAAATTCATCACCAGCGTAACGAAAGCAGCGATCATTATCTCGGATTAAACCTTGCAATTTTGTTGCTACGTAAGCCAGAACTTTATCTCCACAATCATGCCCGTGTTGATCATTAACTTGTTTAAACTTATCACAATCAATAAATAACAGTGAAAATGGCGCGCCATATCTATGTTGTCGTACTAATTCTTCAGCAATGCATACTTCCATTAAGCGACGATTTGCGACGCCAGTTAAGCGGTCATAATGTGCCATGTACTCGAGTTGTTCGCGAATTAATACATTTGATAAACATAAACTAACTTTAGCCGCTAGTTGCTCTAAATGAAAGGTGCCGAGTTCATTACTAAAACGATTTTTATCTCGGTCGGAAAATAACAAACTACCAAAGAGCTGGCCTTCTAACATCAAGGGTATAAGCGCAATAGATTGTGATTGTATTAGTAAATCATTAGGTATGGCAGAAGGTAAGTTGTCTAGTTTATTCGTCAAGAAAGGCTTGTCATCAGGATGAAAAGCTTGTAATTGTTCAAATGATATTTTTGTACTGTGTCGATGCTGCCAAGTCGATTGCAATTGTTCATTAAACAAGTAGCTAATAGGCGTCGGTTCGACTAAAAGTAAGGTAATAGAAGTAATATTGAATTTTTGTTTTATGGAGTTCAATAATCGTTGAAGTAGTTCATCACAAGATTTACTGGCAAGTACTTCCTTTTCTATTTCAAATAGCTTTAGAGCAATTTTTTCATTGGCTTTAGAGTTGGCAATTAATTGCTCAATTTCTAATTCTGACATAATGACTTCTTGTTTTATTAGACTGTTTTAATTGTGTTCTTTTAAGAACCATAGTGCAAGCGCTGAGTTATTTAGGAAATGGTATTAATATTGCTTAGTTTCTTATTCTTAAACAGTTAGACTTTTAGAAAGACAAAATGTCAAGTTTTTGTCATTCACCTTTTTTACTTTTAGCCGATAATAAGTGCATGCTTATTTGATTTGTTAAATTTTTGGATTGTAATTTATGCGAGTTTTATTATTAATTTCAGCTTTATTATGCTTTGTTAGTCATTCAAGCTATGGGAAAAAGCTAGAAGCTGTGCAAATTTATACAGATAACCAGCTTTTGAGTTTAATTAAAGAAAACAAGCATCTAAGCCGGGTTGTTCTTGATGAATGTCAACTTGTACAAGATATTGAAGTAAGAGCAACTAAATCCCAATATCCATCGTATCAATTCCTTTGGGGTGATATGTTGGCTTTTGGTGTATGTGTCAAAAAAGATGTTCCTCTTGGACTCCATTTTATGAAAAATGCCGCAGACCAAGCGTTGCCTGAAGCTCTCGAGCAACTAGGTCGTTATTACCATATAGGCAAATTTATGCAGGTGGATGTGGATAAGGCGATTTTTTTCCTCAAAGAAGCTTCAGCCGTAAATAATTTGAAAGCTCAAATTCGCTTGGCTGATATTTATGAGCAGGGGTACGGTAGCCCATTAGATTATCCTGAGTTATATGCTCAGCTTCATCAATCTATAACTGAAGATAAAAAAATTCATAAAAAGATTACTGGCTTATTAGTGAGTTTAGCTCTGAAAATGCCAGAAAGTGTCGTTAATGCGGCAAAGAAAGGTAAATATTAAGCTGTTTTTAGTGTTTTGATGTTTTTTGTACAGCATCACTTTGTTTAGGTATATAATTGATGCATTAAAACATTAATCGAGTTTATCCCCTGAAAGATCCACATCAAAAGCGTGAAGCGAAAAAATACGACAACCCAGTGGCGAGTCGTGAATTATTATTATCCATTATTGAAAATTCACATTCTCCACTTAATTTCAAAGCGATATGTAAAGCTTTGAATTACCACGATGAAACTCATCATGTTGGTATTAAACGCCGTTTACGTGCTATGGAAAATGCTGGACAGCTTGTTTTTAATAAACTTAAGCAATATGTCATTCCACCTCAAAATAGCCTAATTACCGGTAAAGTTACGGGCCATCGTGATGGTTTTGGTTTCTTCGTACCTGATGTTGCTGTAGGTGAGAAGCGCGGCAAAGATTTTTATATATCGTCGCATGAAATGCAGCGAGTTTTTCATGGCGATATTGTTAGCGCTATATTAGTGGATCGTACTGACCGTAAAGGTCGACAAGAAATTAAAATAATTGAAGTTATTGAACCGCGTAAAGCCGGTATAGTCGGACGTTTTTATGTAGAGCATGGTATTGCTTATATCGTTCCTGATGATGCTCGTATAAAACAAGACATATTAATAGAACCTGATGGGAAGTTAGGTGCACGCCATGGACAAATGGTTGTCGTCAACGTTTTACATCGACCGTCAAAACGAAATAATGCCGTGGGTAAAGTTATTGAAGTACTAGGTAATCATTTAGCTCCAGGTATGGAAATTGATATTGCCCTACGTGAGCATGATTTACCGCACGAATGGCCAGAGCAGGTCATTGAAGAAGTTTCAACAATTGCTGATGAAGTTGAAGACGAAGCAAAACTTCCACGTGTTGATTTACGTGATTTACCTCTAGTTACTATTGATGGGGAAGACGCTCGAGATTTTGATGATGCGGTTTATTGTCAACCTAAAAAATCAGGAGGCTGGCGTTTATGGGTTGCTATTGCTGATGTGAGCTATTACGTTCGTAATGGAACCGCACTTGACGATGAAGCTATTTCACGAGGTAACTCTGTCTATTTTCCTAGTCAAGTCATTCCCATGTTGCCAGAAAAACTGTCTAACGGGTTATGCTCATTAAATCCTGATGTTGACCGTTTATGTATGGTGTGTGAAATGACTATTAGTGCGGCGGGTAAATTGTCTGGTAGTAAATTCTACTCAGCGGTTATGCGTTCACATGCGCGTTTTACTTATAGCAAAGTAGCGACGATTTTATCAGGTGAAGACGCTAGCGAAAAAGCTGAATTACGTGAAGAATATAAAGCGCTAGTACCCGATTTAGAAAATCTATATCAAATGTATTTAGCATTAAAGACAGCACGGACTAACCGTGGTGCTATTGCTTTTGAAACGTCAGAATCTCTATTTTTGTTTAATAATGACCGAAAAATAGAATCTATTGTGCCGTTAATTCGTAACGATGCGCATAAAATGATCGAAGAATGTATGGTTTTAGCAAACGTCGCGACGGCAAAGTTTGTTGAAAAACATCAAATGGCAGGCTTATTTCGTGTTCATGACAAACCCAGTGAAGACAAGTATAAAAACTTTGTGACTTACTTGAATGAATTAGGTATTGCATTACCAACGCGTGAACAACCTGAGCCTGCAGACTACGCTCATATTTTAACGCACGTGCAAGGCCGCCCCGATCAAGAACTTATTCAAACCATGTTGCTTCGGTCAATGCGCCAAGCAGTATACCAAAGTGAAAATTTAGGACATTTTGGTTTAGCACTTGAGTCTTATAGTCATTTTACTTCGCCGATTCGTCGTTATCCTGATTTAGTTATTCATCGTGTAATTAAAGCCATTTTAGCCAAACAAGCGAAAGCGGCTAATGAAAATGCAGCAGCGAATGTTGGTTTTTATGAATACTCACCCGAAGAAGTGATTGCGTTAGGTGAAAATTGTTCAATGACTGAACGTCGTGCCGATGACGCAACTCGTGATGTTTCTGATTGGCTAAAGTGTGAATTCATGCAAGATCACGTTGGAGATACCTTTACTGGTGTTATTTCTACGGTAACCAACTTCGGCTTGTTTGTTCGTTTAAATGATTTACATATTGAAGGCTTAATTCATATCACCTCGTTAGGACATGATTATTATCATTTTGATGATGTTCGCATGTGTTTGAGCGGTGAACGAACCGGCACTAAGTATCGTATTGGTGATGTGTTAGAAGTCAGTGTTGCTGCGGTAAATTTAGATGAGAAAAAAATAGACCTCGCATTAGCTGGAGAAAGAGGCGCGGTTAGTCGTACCAAGCCAGTTGGAAAAACTAAAGCCAAGAGTACAGGACTAAGAAAAAATTCTGACAATGGCTTTAATACGCCAAGAGGCAGTGGGGATAAAGGAAAGCCTAAAAAATCCAAAGATAAAAAAACAGAAAAAGTTAAAAGTAAAAAGACCGAAAAATCAAAAGCTAAAAAACGTACAGCGAGAAAAAAACGTCCGGGAAAAAATGCGCGTAAAACGGCAGAGTAATATTGAAAAATAGTATCCTAGACCTAACCGAAATACCCTTGATAAAGACAAATAAAGAAAACACTTAAAAGAGTAAACCATGGCAAAGCAAGACGAGTTAATATTTGGCATTCATGCCGTTAATGAATTGATTAAACGCGGACCAGAGCGTTTTATTGAACTTTTTCTATTAAAAGGGCGTGAAGATGAGCGGTTAATGTCGATCATTAATTTATCAAAAAAATATGGCATTTCAACTCAACTCGTTAATCGTAAAGTACTTGACGAAAAGAGTGAAGGTGAGCAGCACCAAGGGGTGTTGGCGCGTATTACTCAAGGGAAGACTTATACCGAAAATGACCTTGAAGACATTCTTTCTCAAGCGAAAGAAAAAGGTGAATCACCGTTTTTACTGATTTTAGATGGTGTAACCGACCCTCATAATTTGGGCGCTTGTCTACGAAATGCTGATGCTGCGGGTGTACAAGCGATTATTGTGCCTAAAGATAACGCCGCTCGTTTAACCGCAACAGTACGTAAAGTTGCGGTAGGTGCGGCTGAAACGGTTCCACTAGTACAAGTGACTAATTTAGTACGTACAATGAAACAGTTACAAGATAATGGTGTTTGGATTATTGGCACTGCGGGTGAAACGGATCATTGCTTGTACGATGAAAAATTAAGTGGACCTATGGCATTAGTGATGGGCGCTGAAGGTAAAGGCATGCGTCGTCTTACCCGTGAAACATGCGACCAACTCGTAAAGTTACCTATGGCTGGTAGTGTATCCAGCTTAAATGTTTCAGTAGCTTCAGGTATTTGTTTATTTGAAATAGTGCGTCAACGTCGTACATGATTATTTAGCACATTTCCGAGTAAATTGTATTAATGTAACAAACAGTACTATGATGAAAAGTATAATTAAATCAGAGTATAGTTACAGAATGGTTTATTCAGGACGATATAAACATCCAAAAGCAGTAAGCTGTTCAGCAGTTCAAGTACAAAATAATATAAATGCTAACATCTTTAATTTGTTCGTATTTTTATTGTTTATGTGCTTGCCTGTTTTTTATTCAGTTGCTCAGCCTTTTAAAATCCCTTCTGAAAATCACTATAATAAACACCCCATATTTCTAGCAAGTTCAAGTGCATTATCTGGCCCAACGGCTAAATTGGGCACTCGTCTTAATCAAGGTGCCCAGGCATATTTCGATAGAATTAATGATTCAGGGGGCATTTATGGCCGCCAAATATTATTAAAAATTGTTGATGATGGCTACGAACCATTCAAAACCTTAAAAAACACACAGAAATTTATAAAAGATAATAATGTCTTTGCGTTGTTTAATTATGTTGGGACACCCACAACTTCTGTGGTGTTTCCTTTAATCAAAAACAAACCTTTACCTTTTCTTATGCCATTCACTGGGGCCGAATTTTTACGTAAGCCTATTACAAAAAATATATTTAATTTAAGAGCCAGTTATTACCAAGAAGTTGAAGCACAAATCGAATACTTAGTAAAAGAAGAAAAGATTACAAAAATTGGTTTATTAATACAGGCTGATGAATTTGGTGATGCTGTTGAAGAAGGTTATATTAATTCTTTGAATAAATATGGCATAGAACTAGTTGTTACCACTCGTTATCGTCGTAATACTCAAAATATTGATCTTGCCTTAAGTGTACTGAAGAAAAATAATGTTGAAGCCATAGCTTTCGTCGGTACTTACGAACCTTTTGCAGAATTAATCAATACAGCCGCAACTCAAAAGTTTACGCCTTTTTTTACCACAGTTTCTTTTATATCAAGTCATGACCTATTTTCTAGAATTAAACAAAATAGTCGCGTTCTGGTTAGTGAGGTTATGCCTGAGCCTGAAACTTGTACTTTGAGTCTATGTCAGCAATTCATTAACGATATGAAAAAAGCAGGTAAGCACTACACGGATCAAGTTCAGTTCGAAGGTTATTTGAATGCTTATCTATTCGTTGAAGTGGCAAAACAATGTGGCGAAAACCTAAGTCAAAGGTGTTTTCTTAATAAGATGAAAAGGTTTAGTTATGACTTTGGCGGGATAACAGTGAATTTTTCACCTGACAACCATCAAGGGTTAAATAATGTATATTTGAATTTTTTTGAAATGCCAAAGAAACGATAATCCCTTTTATTTAGTTTTTTCTAAAGTCCTAAAGAACACTTTATTTTTATTACCCCCTACCTTATATATGTCTTGCCTTTACTGTCTAATTTTACTACACTACGCGACCTTAATTCAGCCCGAACTTTTTGTTCCTTGCCTCTTTCTGGTGTTTGGCTGAGCCAGCTAATGAGGCTACAACCGTAAGGAGCTCGTAATGCGTCATTACGAAATCG
>Ga0209291_1001973_pt1 | contig 17358 bp, 12 predicted proteins | sample GOMGulsemesocosm_FD_184633 | JGI IMG/M metagenome (GOLD analysis project Ga0209291, IMG submission 184633) | Methane-oxidizing microbial communities from mesocosms in the Gulf of Mexico - GOM9B Gulf of Mexico (SPAdes) (version 2) | ecosystem: Environmental > Aquatic > Marine > Cold seeps...
TATACCAAATGAAATAGCCATCCCTAACCCAGTACCACTCCCAACATCTTTGGTGGTATAGAATGGTTCAAACATACGATTGAGGGTTTGCTCTGTCATGCCGCAACCATTGTCTTCAAAACTTATGATGAGTTGATTGACATGTTGCTCTGTTTTGATAACAACTTTGCCTTCAAAGCTCTCTGAGAATGCTTTTTTACTTTCAATTGCATGACACGCATTGACGATAATATTCATAAATACTTGATTAAGTTTGGATGGATAGCACTTAATCAATAGCTCATAGTTAAGCTGTGTTTCTATGGCAATTGAATCATATTGAGTTCGTACTAAATGCACTGTTGAATTAATTAAATCTGACACCTGCACTTGTCCTTGTTTGGAATCATCTGTACGAGCGAGGGAGCGTAAGTCTTCGACAATATTTTTAATACGCGTGGTGCCTTCAGTCGTTGTTTTAGTTAGTTCAATTAACTTAGTAAATTGCTCATCAAAAGATTGCAATACTTCAGGCTCCGCTTTATCTCCTCCGGCTAATTGTTTTAAGAATGCTTTTATTTTAATAATTTCGTCTTTCATCATATAAGCAGCAGCATGAGCAAAGTTAGTAGGATTATTAATTTCGTGCGCAACACCTGCGGTCATCGTACCGATGGAAGCCATTTTGCTTGATTGAATAAGTTGCTTTTGAGTGGCGAGGATTTCTTTGTTTTTTTCTTCTACTTCATTTTTTTGAGCTTCTATCTTTTGATTTTTAGCTTCCACTTCATTTTTTTGAGCTTCTATCTTCTGATTTTTAGCTTCCACTTCATCCTTTTGAGCTTTAAGCTCGGAAGTGCGCTCTGCCACTTTATGCTCTAGTTGTGCATTAACGTTGCGTTCAAAAAGTACCTTCTTTCGCTGCGAATGAATAAAGACTAAAACTAAGCCCAGTAAAATCAATGCATATAAAGTATATGCCCACCATGTTTTCCATGGTGGAGGTAATACAGTAATGTTTAATGATGCTCCCTCTTCATTCCAATATCCGTCAGCATTGCTTGCTTTTACTCTGAAGGTATAATCTCCGTTAGGCAGATTAGTATAGGTAGCTCTTCTGTTTTTGTAGTTGGTACTTACCCAATCTTTATCCCAACCGACCAATTGATAAGCAAATTGATTTTTTGTCGGATTAGAAAAATGTAACGCTGCAAATTCAAAAGCAACAATATTGTCTTTATAGGTTAATGTTATCGCTTTCGTTTGGTGAATTGCCTGAGTGAGACTAAAACCTGCCACCTCATCAACAACATTGCTGGATGAAGAAACCGTTAATGATTTAGTCTCAGTGTTTTGTTCTAAGGTTGGGCTGTGGCTCGATAATAATGTCACTATTGGCACAGATTCATTTACTAAAAACATATCAGTTATCAGCACAATCGGTACTTGTTTATCATCGATAATATTTTCAGGATAAAAACGATTAAAACCATTGATGCCGCCAAAAAATAGCTCACCGCCTTTGCTTTTAAAAGAAGCTCCACCGTTAAATTCATTACTTTGCAGGCCATCGCCAAAATCATAATTTCTAAACGTTTCAGTTTTGGGGTTCATGCGTGACAACCCTTGATTGGTACTTAACCAAATATCCCCTTGTTTATCTTCTTCTATACAGTAAATAACATTATTGGGTAGACCATTTGCTGTTGTGAACCGCTTAAACTTTGCTGTTTTGTTATTAAAATAATTAAGGCCACCACGAGTGCCCACCCAAAGATTGCCTTGGCTATCCTCAAGAAGACTATAGACAGCGTCATGACTTAAACTATTGGCATCACCTGCCTGATGGCGGTAATGGATAAACTGCTGGGTTTTGTGATCAAAAAGGTTAAGCCCATCAGGTGTACCCACCCAAAGATTGCCTTGGCTATCCCCAAGAAGACTATAGACAGCGTCATGACTTAAACTATTGGCATCACCTGCCTGATGGCGGTAATGGATAAACTGCTGGGTTTTGTGATCAAAAAGGTTAAGCCCATAAGGTGTACCCACCCAAAGGTTGCCTTGGCTATCCTCTAGAAGCCTCAAGACAGTGTCATGACTTAAACTATTGGCATCACCTGCCTGATGACGGTAATGGGTAAACTGCTGGGTTTTGGGACTAAAATGATTAAGACCACCAGGAGTTCCCACCCAAAGATTGCCTTGGCTATCCTCAAGAAGACTAATGACATTGTCATGACTTAAACTATTGGCATCACCTGCCTGATGACGGTAATGGGTAAACTGCTGGGTTTTGGGATTAAAATGATTAAGACCACCTCCAATGGTACCCACCCAAAGATTGCCTTTGCTATCCTCTAGAAGACTAAAGACAGTATCATCACTTAAACTATTGGCATCACCTGCCTGATGGCGGTAATGGGTAAACTGCCGTTTTTTGAGATTAAAATGATTAAGACCACCACTAGAAGTTCCCACCCAAAGATTGCCTTGGCTATCCTCAAGAAGACTCCTGACTCTGTTATCACTTAAACTATTGGCATCACCTGCCTGATGACGGTAATGGGTAAACTGCTGGGTTTTGGGATTAAAATGATTAAGCCCCCCCCCAAAGGTTCCCACCCAAAGATTGCCTTGGCTATCCTCTAGAAGCCTATAGACATCGTCATGACTTAAACTATTGGTATCACCTGCCTGATGACGGTAATGGGTAAACTGCTGGGTTTTGGGATTGAAATGATTAAGACCTCCCACACGGGTTCCCACCCAAAGATTGCCTTGACTATCCTCAAGAAGACTAATGACATTGTCATGACTTAAACTATTGGCATCACCTGCCTGATGACGGTAATGGGTAAACTGCTGTGTTTTGAGATTAAAATGATTAAGACCACCACTATGAGTTCCCACCCAAATATTGCCTTGGCTATCCTCAAGAAGACTCCTGACTCTGTTATCACTTAAACTATTGGTATCACCTGCCTGATGACGGTAATGGGTAAACTGCTGGGTTTTGGGATTAAAATGATTAAGACCACCAGGAGTTCCCACCCAAAGATTGCCTTGGCTATCCTCAACAAGGCTTCTGACTGTATCATTACTTAAACTGTTTACATCACCTGCTTGATGACGGTAATGAGTAAACTGCTGGGTTTTGGGATTAAAATGATTAAGACCGCCCCCACGGGTTCCCACCCAAAGGTTGCCATGGCTGTCTTCAATAAGGCTAAGTATGTAATTATTAGACAGTGAATGACTATTACTAGGTTCATGTTTAAATACTTTTAGGTTATAGCCATCATATCGAACCAGCCCTTCTTCTGTGCCAATCCATAAAAAACCTGTGCTATCTCGCAGCGTTGCTTGTACCGCATTTTGGGGTAACCCATCTTCAATAGTTATGTGCTTAAAGCGAATAGACGGCTTTGCATCAAAAGAAAAAGCAATTGAAGAAAAGAATATCGTTACAAAAAGTAAAGAAATAAAAGGTAAGGTTAATTGTGTTTTTATTTTTTTATACAATCTAATTTTACTTAAAAAATGAATGTTTCTTAAGTTTAGTTTGATTTATGAACAATTACATCTATCTGACACAAGTTTTTTATTTAAAAAATATAAGAATAACAAACTTGTAGGCAAGAAATTGTCCGTCAGAGTCAGCCTTTCCATAGAAATAAAATACTTATAAGGCACATAGTTAACATTCAAAAATAGAATGTTAACTATGAGCTTAAACCTGCCCCACAAACGAGCAGTAAGTTTCGATTAATATTGCCCTGAATATCATCATGGATTAACAAAAGCTCAATGACCGCTTATGGTTAGCTGAAGAAGGTTTGGTGTTGATACAAAAAGCTTCCGCAATGAGCACCAAGTGACCCTTTCCACTTCATTGGTGCTCATTATTTATTTTATTTCATTTAAGGATTGTTCTAACCATGCAAGCATTGTATTTTCTAAATGCTTATCCAATTCAAATAAAGGCTCGCCATGTTTTTTACCTTTGTAGCTGATTATCTTGCTTTGTTCATTTCTCGCATTTAGAAAGAGCTCATTGGCCGTTTTAAAATTAACACCATCGTCTTGCGCTACTATGATCATCGAAGGAATATGACTGACCGGTTTGAAGTGATCCTCTACACTTTTAGTCATTGAAGCCATTCCTGCTGAGAAAAAAATAAAACTCTTAGGGGGGTGTATTTTAGCCAAAGTAACAGCCAGTTCTCCTCCGCAGCTAGCGCCGATAAATGCAATATTGTCAGAGCCAATTTTTTTAGCCAATGTTTTATATGCCGCATCGACATCTAACGGCCAGACTTTTTCCATCATTCTGCGATAATTAGCCATAAGCTTTTCTCGTGTACTGGTATCTATCTCCGCTTCTTGCTTTTCATACGCTTCATTGTTACTGCCACCATAACCACGTAAATCTACAGCTAGGGAATGAATGCCTTCTGATGCCAGCTTTTTCCCCAGACTGGTATACATATCTTTATTCCGATTGCATTGATGCAGCATTAGTACACCTTTTGCTAGTTTTCGACTTCCGGGGCTATAATGTGCTTCTAATTTAAAACCGTCTTGAGTCTTAAAGTGGATCACTTCTGCTGCTGAACTAACCGAAAAAATCAATGACAAAAAGATTCCCTTTGGGATTATTTTATAGGGCATTTTCATTTTATTAACCAAGTATACGAACGGGCTGCTATTTTGCTCCTTCTAAATAAAATGTGCTAGTCATAAAAGCTCAACTGAAACTTTAATAGGTTCAAGCGTTATTAAAGTTATAACAGGAAGCAAATGATAGGGTCTATTTATCTATCGTTATAGTATTAACTTCAATTCTAACTTACTCATTGGCATGAATACACATGGTATGAGCCACAGCGTCAACCACATATATCTTCAGTGTCGTGCAGCAGGGTTTTGTCATCGTCTTAATTGTTATTTTTTTAGCTATAATATTTTGATAATTCGAGATTTCAAGTAAATGATGTCGCTGTACTTGATGAATTTAGACGATAAAAAACAATTTCTTCAGGAGTCGGTTTACGATCACTTTTGGCTAGGAGAAGTATTATCCACTTACATCCGCAGAATGTCTGCTATCAATAGTTTTATTGTTTAAAGCCATACCTATAGTCTCTTCAAAAAAGGAGCACTATCATGCATAACAGCAAATCAACTTCACGAAAAACCTGCTAGAATAAAGGCAAACTAGTTGGTCAAAAACTTCCCCTTAAACTCGAAGAAATATGGTCAATTAGGATACGGTTAGAGCTGGCAAATAATCTGCGAGAATTAACGATGTTTAATTTGGCATTAGACTGTAAATTACGCGCCTGTGATTTTATTAAACTAAAAGTTTTGGATATTGCTCATGGAGCTAATATCCAGTCCAGAGCTATGCTTATTCAACAGAAAACAGGTAGTTCGATTCAATTTGAATTACCCCCTAAAACTAGAAAGTCACTGCAAGAATGGATAACCCAAAATCACTTAGATCAGGTGATTATTTGTTTGGCAGTAGAGTAAAAAATGATTTTCATTTAACTACTCATCAATATGCAAGCATCGTTAAAAAATGGATTTCAAGTATAGGTTTAGATCTCACATTATATGGTACTCATACCATGAGACGAACTAAAGCATCTTTAATCTATAAGAAAACAAAAAATCTGAGAGCAGTTCAAATATTACTTGGGCATACGAAACTAGAGAGTACAGTTCGTTATCTTGGCGTTGAAGTAGATGATGCGCTTGAGCTTTCGGAAGCAACAGATATTTAACTTTCACTGAAGGCATGAACGCTTTCTTCAATGATACGTTAGCGGACGTTCCCCACAGATATAAAAATGCCACCAAATATGCCGTTCAAATAAGAGCTAAGCATTACTGTACTCCTTCTGTGAGTATTTGACGTGACAACTTGAAAGTATAAAGCCCTCTAAGGGCGAAGCAGTCATACATGGACTCGCTAGTTGAATTCATACCTAAAGATTAAAAGTAAAATAATATATTTTACAATCATTGCCAGTGTATTGATAAAGCAATTAAATTAAACTTTTGATTATCTGTTTTATAGTCAATAGATAAGTTATTAATGAAAAAGTGGTTTTGATTGGTCAAACGCTTAAATAGACTGATATTATAGTTACTTTTATACGATGTTATTCTAAGACCTTTACCATTTTGATAATCAGCCATAACTCTAGCCGTGGTCTCATTATTGGCTGAATCATCTTTCACTAAAAAATAAATACCCGCTCCAATAGCCGCAGCTCCTGCAATATATACTAGGGCCCCAGCAGCATCACTTGAACTATTACTTCCATAAGGGTTATCGGGGCCATCGAATTCACCTGCTGAACTTACGAGTGATGTGCAAAGGAATGTGAAAACCGTAAATATTATGTTTATTCTTTTCATATTGGGAATAAAATAAGCTAACACATGGGGAGTGTGTTAGCCTAATTAATAAGCAATAAAAGGAAGTTTCTACATATGTTCAATTTAAATTCACTGATTTTTCGTTTATTTACTTATGTCTGTTTGGTTGCGCTTACCGCATGTAGCAGTACATCAAAACTTAATGTGATAAAACAAGGCGATTCTGTCGCTTTTATGACTAAGTCATATACAGACAAAAATTTTCCCTTTAATATTACGAATAAAGGTGTGGGTGAAGATGCTGCCACTGGTGGAAAAACTGGTGCTGTAGGTGGGGCTATCGCAGGGGGACTGTTGTGCGGCCCATGGATTATAATATGTGCTCCTTTCTTAGCTCTGACTGGAGCAGTGGGTGGAGGTGCCGTAGGTGCCGTTGTTGGTGGCGTAACAGGACTTTCCCAAGAAAACGAAGCCGCTTTGACAAACAAAGTCACTACTTTTCTTAAAAGCAACGAGCCACAAAAGAACCTCCTAACTGAATTAAAAAAACAAGCAAGTAGAAACTTTATAGTTGTTGACGCACCGTATAACAATGAAGTGTCAATACAGATTCAATTACTAGAATTTAACTCTTTTAGTGATGGGAGAGTAGCACTCTCATTAGAAGCCAAAATTATGGTTAATTACCTCGAAAATGGTAAAAATCTTAATAAAACAAAATCCTACCAATATCAGAGTCCGCCTGAATTTGTTGAGACTTGGTTAGAACAAGATGATAACTTTTATCAACAACGTTTTAATGATGCCTATCGCACCATCACTGATAACATTATTAGAACACTATAGAGGACATACACCATAGGCCGCTTCAGCTTACACCCGTCTCTCAAACATGTAGTGACTTTTGGTTAAAATTGTCCCTAATATGCTTATGATTTTACAAAAGCTAATGTTGGCTTATTCGCTGACATTGTTGACGGTACTAGATACTACCACTTTACAAGTGTTACCTGATGTTCTTTAAAACTGATTAAGATTAGCTTTTGTATCGATAACGACTTGTTAACAGCTTATAGTTACTTCATAAAATATATAAAGGCTAAACTCCTTTAATTTTTTTACCTGATAAATGCTCACCATTTATACCAAGTATCATACCAGCTACTGCCCCAGTATCATCTTTGATAAATGAAATTGTTGCGTCAACTTCTTTCAAAAAAAACTCTGTTTCTGTCTTTGAAAAAATGGGTAGTCTCTCCTCTCCAGTGGCAGTAATAAACAAAGCATTATCTTCATGAGTAACGTTAATTGAAAAACCAGTTAACTGATAAGTACCCAAGTAGCTTTTTATAATGCGACTTTTCAAAATAACTTCCGAGTGAAGTTGGTTGTTAATATTAAAAATCTGCTGAGCGCTATTTTTTTTCAAATGTTTAACAAGAACGTTTCCAAAATGATTCAGTTCACCCGCATCAAATGAAAGATTTTGCTCTTGCTGAATACTTTTAGCGATGGTAAGTGCTTTGCTATATCCCTGTTGTTCTAATTCTTTTTTTAATACTTTGATATTGTTAGACAAGCCAAAGTCTTCAATATAAAACTCTGCAAGTTGATCCATTAATATTTCTGGTTTCGAACCGGCTAAATTCGTTAAAAGTACAACGGTAAGATCATCGTTAGGATAAACAGCTACAGCAGACTGTCCACCACCCGCAGTCACTATTTTTAGGTTTTCCTGCCGTTCCACTACATACCATCCTAGCGCATAAGGATGCATTGATGGATTTTCCTTAGCCCAAGTATTACTGGTTAACTCTGCTTTTTTCCACAAAGTTTCAAGAGACGTGGCTTTTTCAAAAAACACTTCATTTTCCAACTGTATCGTCCAATACGCTAACTCACTGGCATTAGCACTCATGCCAGCACCTGCTCGAATGAATGACGGAAAATAGGTTAATACATTTGTCAGCTCCCCTTGCGGGTTAAACCTATAATCTCTAGCCTGATGTGAATTAACACTTTGAAAGTGAGCGAAACCAGAACTGCTTGTCCTAGATAAACTTTCTGAATTTAGTTGATGTTCACTTATTAATTCTGCATAAGTCTTACCGCTAACTTGCTCAATGATTTTACCAACAAGTAAATAATTAGTTTGGTTGTAACGAAAAGCCGTGCCTGGCTTAAAATACATACTTCTTTGTTTTACGGCTAACCAGGATTGTTCTTCGCCTGCACTATCAATTAACTGAAAATGTTCATTCATAATATCTGGCAAACCGGATGTATGAGTCAATATTTGCTTTAAAGTAACACTTTGCCAAGCTTTTGGAAGATCTGACAAGTAAGTTGATATTTGTGCTGATAGCTCTAATTTACCCTGTTCAACAAGTTGCATAACAGCCACAGAAGTAAAGGCTTTAGTTATAGATGCAAGGTTAAACACAGTTGTGCCGTCTACTTTAACTTCATCTTGAATATTTGCCAGACCATAACTAGCGACTTTGACAATTTTCTTATTCTTTACGACGGCAACCTGTAATCCCGGTATATGATTTTCTTTCATTTTGGTTAGGAGAAAATCATCAATAACATCAGCAAATGCACTATTATTCAATTGGAAGAACAGTAGAGTAAAATAAATGGAATGACTGACAAGTTTCGATTTTTTATTCTTCGATTGGATCAATTTTAAGACCTTTTAATTTATTTATATCTTAGAGTTTATATACTATGCCTTACCGCAAAAAAAACTATAACCTCTAGAAAACAGATAAACTTAATAAAATAGATTTATTTGAACACACAAAGTATTTCTATTAACTATATTATCTTTTCATCAGTCCTTGACGTTTAATAAGTAGCGTCAGCTATCGTACTTAAAGTGACCAAAAAGCGTCTTCAAATTTGACCTTTGCTAACGACCGTTTTGTGGCAGTAGTTAGCTTTTCAAATTCAGGCAACAATGTCAGTTAATGACTAACTGTTGACCTAAAGAATGACCGATAGCTAACGCACCAACTTGTCGTTAGGATATCTTTTGAAATAGCGATTTTTTAAAACAAAACTAAAAACTCATACAACGGACTACTCTAAGGACAGTAGCGGCCAAAAAATAGGCGTGAATACTCATTCGGAGTATTTTGGAGACATGTATTTGTTATTATTAGATAAATTAGTTAAAGACAATAGTAAATAAATGGATTTTAGAAACGGCTCTCATTCAATATAAATTATTGACAATATTGTTTACATCACTATTGATGAAGATTTTAATGAGTACGATATCAAAGCAATAACCACAGAGTTGAAATTGGTTGTTGAACGCTTTCAACAAAAAGAATTTCTTCTTCTCATATACATTAAAATTGTGAAGGCGGTACACCTGAAGGATATGAAGAAAGCCGAAAGTTTAACATTTGGCTTGATGAACAAAATTTGACTGCCAAAGCTATAGTTTCTTCATCTTCTATATTTATACAAATAAACGAATCAATAGTACGTGACACCAATAAACAAAATATTCAATATTTTGAGAATCAAAAAAATGCAGTCAATTGGCTTCAATCGTTTTTATAGAAATTTTCAAAAGTATTAAAATCATAAAGAGTTAGTCTCAATAATGCTAATGATCGCAGTTGTGGCAATTGGTGACGCTTATTTTTATTCATAATAACTTCTTCAATGTGCACAGAGAAGTCAGTTCAAATTTCCTATATTGCCCACTGCTAATGATCATTCATGCCACAAATCCGACCTAAATTATCGCTCGAATTCATTCGAATTTACGATCACTTTTAATATGTTAGCCGTCATTATGATGCTGTCTATTATCTTTAATCGTATGTCTAAAAGGTAAGTTAATTCATGTGTAGATCCTCACAAATAATGAGAAACGCGTCACCCTATAAGAATATTTAACGATTAATTAACAATGTTATAAAATCTATTCTGATTTTGATACCGCGTAAGTAAAGACATTAAAGTACATGAACAATTTTCGATGTATGAATTTCTGGTGGTACGATTAGGCCTTTCACCTGTTGCTGTTTGCCATTTAACCTTGCATCACACTTTTACGATACTGACTAGGCGTTTGCCGGGCTACTTTTTTAAACGCAGTGTAAAAAGAAGACTTGGCATTAAATCCAACATTCATAGCAATATCTATCACAGTGTTATTAGAGTGTTGTAATTGATATTTAGCCATTTCAACTCGATACTTGTTGACGTAATCGAAAAAGTTCATTCCTATGGTTTCATTCAATGTTTGCGAAATGTAATTTGGCGAGGTATTAATATGTTTTGCTAGCTTTTGTAAGGAGAGTGACGCATCCAAATAGAGGTTATCTTGTTGCATTGCTGTTTCAATTTTTTTCGCTATTTGTGAGGCATGTTGTTCATTTAATGCTGAACGCTGGTATTTTTCTAGCGGAGTAATTGTCGCTTCGAGAACTACTTGAATATCTTCATCACTATAGTACAACTCTTCAAAACCGGGTGTTTGACGAAGCCCCCAAATCGCGACACTCCAAATCATGACTAGGATTACTACGCCTGCCATCGTGGCGTTAATTTCCGTTGAGAAAATAAGATTGTCTATGACAATGTTAATTGCCGTTGCTGACCATACAATACCAACAGCAAGCAATAGCCAACTGAGCCATCTAATTTCTTTAACTTCGGTACTGGCAAACAAGTCCTTCAAATGTTGTCGATATTGGGTTAACCGCCTAACAATTTTGAACAAATAAAAACCAGACTGTAATACCCACACAAATACAAGCAATAAAGTAGCAATAAGCGTTCCAACTGCCACGTACATTGTACCAGGAGGGATACTTTTTAAAATGTTTTCGTTTTCCTCTATTAACAATGCATACTGCACTTCGTAGGGCATAAATAACGCTATAAAAGCGACAAAAGTACCTGCCATAAATAGTACAAAATGGCGTTTATGCATTTGCCTAAGTTGCCACGGCGTTTCCGCTGTAATACCTTCAACATAAAACCACAAACTAGGAGGAATTAACAAAATGGCTGGTAGTGAAATAATTAGAAACGTGGGCTGTAATGATGCAGTCAAGCTTCCTAATGTTGGTTGACAAATAACAACGCCTATAGCCAATAAAAAAATTGCCAGAGGTAAATAAGCTTGTCGTTCGAAAGAGCGTAAGAGCAATAAATTTGCACTAAATAAAATAATGATCAAGGTGGATATGTTTAATGCTAATAGCGTAGGGTTTTCCATTAAAATAAATTCTCTTACTACCACTTAAAGATAAGTTATATAGGCTTCCAAGTTGTTTTTACATGTCCAAACCTACAGGCTGAACATTAAAAAGGTTCGAGTTTACATAAACGGACGCCAATTCTAATATAATTTTACATAATCTACTACACCTTAGCCACTCGATAAAACTTACCTTCAAATGACTTCACTAAAAACAACCGACATCAACGAAATCAGCATTCCTTTTAATTGGCCTATTGTTGGCACACTACTTTTTTTAACGGGTATTGCAGGGATTCCTGCAATATTTTTAGTTTCATTAGTGGCAATAGGGCCGTCAGCAATTGACGGTGTATCATCGATGATTAATTCCTTACACTTTGAAACTCCAGCTGCAATTTTTGTTCATGGTGTCTCCGGCATTTTGTTTTTCTTAACTATGCCATTTCAGTTTTCTCCAAGACTTCGCACTAACAACCTAAATCGCCACAAAATAGCGGGACGAATTGCACTTATATCTGGCTATATTATGGCAATATCTGGTGTTTGGATGCACAACGTGTTGTCGCCTGATTCGCAGGGTATTCGATATGTTGTTCTGATTTTAACGAGTATGGCGATTTGTCTAACATTTTCAATCGCACTTTGGCATATTCTCAAGCGCAATGTACAAGTACACCAAAAATGGATGGCAAGAGCTGTTGCTATAACACTAGCCGCAGTAACACCTATATTTATAGATTTACTTATCATGATTTTATTTAGCCATGTTGACCAGCTTTATGCGACTTTAAACCAACTACAATATGATTATGGGCGACTACTGGGCATTATAATCAACTTAGGAATAGTCGAAATCATACTAACTAAAAATTACCAAAGAGCCACATTTAAACAGAAAGGAAAATAGATATGCTTGTTAATTAATGGTAAGTAAGCCTGTGACGTGGTCAACCCCTGACGATAAATAATACGAGGAGAGAACTCGAGATGGATCAGGATCTTTAAGGTCTAGTTGATAAACTATTTTCATTAGTTTTATCGCGTCAATAATATTACCCATGGTTTGACCATAAAAACACTCAGGTTGAAAGCATAATCTATATTATTAGGATTGATTTTAATGGCTTGTTTATAAGCTATTTCAGCGTCAGCGTTTGCATGTAAGATATAAAATGGTGCTTTTTGATGATGGTTTTTTATCAATGAAATGTCTAACTTATGTGAATATTTGTTAGAAAATGGCAATTAATATGATTGAAGGACTTAGAAAAGCGGTTAACGTAAAACAATAGTCATTAATTAACCTGAAAACGGTATAAGGATAAATTCATTAGCCTCCTACCGGTCAGATCTTAGTCATTTCCTTCTTTAGACATATTTTGTTACCTCTTTTTCAAGTGATAATTGAAATAAGCTGGCGATAATTCGGTCTATGATTGTTCGAATGTCAGTTTAAAAACAAAATATAATAAATTACAAAAGGATTAAGATACGATGAGAAAATTATTACTACCGTTATTTATTGGGTGCAGTTTATCTATAGGCTTAGTACAGGCCGATACATTTTCAGATAACATTAAAGTGGCAATGAAAGCTGAAACCCGCTCAGAAAAAGATAAAGATCGTGATAGAAACCGTCGCCCAGTACAAACACTTGAATTTCTTGGTATTCAAGAAGATATGAAAGTATTGGAACTAATACCCGGTGGTGGTTGGTATACAGCTTTGCTTGCGCCTGCTTTGAAAGATAAAGGCCAACTTTATTTAGGTATGGCAGGCGATCGCATCAAAGATGGTTTATTGAAACAAAAAGGTTTCAGTAAAGTTGAAACGGTAAGTAATGATTCAAAATGGGAGTATAATAAAGAAGAAAAGCGCTATGACTTATCAATCATCAAGTTTAATGTAGAAAATATAGATGCGGTTCTAACCTTTCGTAACTATCACAACTTATCGCTAGCAACACGAACTGCGGTAAACGTAGAAGCGTTAAAAGCACTTAAACCCGGTGGTATTTACGGTATTGTTGACCATACTCGTCGCCATATGCAAAGTGAAAATGATGAAAATGGTCGTCGTGTAGACCCAGTATTAGTGATTAAAGAAGTTGAAGCTGCAGGTTTTGAATTTGTCGATTACTCAAATCTTCATTACAAAGCTGATGATGAATTACGTTATGAAGTAGGTCGTAAATCAGTAACAGGTAATTCCGACAGGTTTACTTTGTTATTTAAAAAACCTATGAAGTAAATTAAAGAATCTATACGAATGACCCTGTAACAAAATCGGTTACGGGGTCTAATTTAACAATAGTAAGCATTAGTTCCAAGTATCAGGGTCAAAGAGGTAACCTTTGCTTCTTACCGTGATATTAAGTTTCTTCAGTGAGGTAATATCACCTAGTTTTTTACGTAAAATGGCCACTTTTGTAACAATTGCTCTATCCATTCTATCGTACTCAATACCCAGTAATTGGCGATAAATATAATATCTTGATAATATTTTTTCGGAATTAGAAGCTAATAGCGCTAACCTGAACAACCTAAGTATGGTTTATCTCAAGACTAAAAGACTGAATTGAGCTTGCAGCGGTCAGAGATATTCTTCCCGTTCTATAACTGTATTTTGCTTTTTTTAACTTGAAATTAGTCTCAAAATTGATTTTCGGAACGTCCGCTAGCCAAGGGTTAATAAGTTAGCGCACTTTTTTGACCTTACGTTTTGGTGAGGGAAAACTACCAGTGTTCATTTTTCTAAGGTCACTAGCTGCCACGAAAGAGACATTAGCGAATACAGCCAATGAACAAATTGGATAGGTTTTGAATCGATAATTGCGTGGATGATATGGCGAATTTTATGCGTCTATTTACAAAAAAAGGTGACAACTTACGCACGTCAGAGTTCTTCATTTTGTTATGTTTTGGGTTGTTCATTAAGCCCCGCTTCTAATCGGACATTGACACGGCATGTTGGGCAGATTCCATGACTGAAAATCGCTTCGGAGTTTTTAGTAATATAAGACTCCATTTGTTCCCATGCTCCTTTGTCATCACGGATTTGATGACAATGAGCACAGATTGGGATAACTCCTTGTAGGATTTTAATTTCATCTAATGCGCTTTGTAACTCTGAAATCAATTTATCCTTATCAAGCTCTGCTTTTTTTAGCTCAGAGATATCCCTTCCAATTGCGAGAATGTGCTTTATATCTTTATCAACAACTATGCAAAGTGTAACGTGCGCAGGGAAAGGTTTTCCATCGGACTTACAGTGAATCCACTCAAATTTTTCACACCCTGTCTCAAACGCTCGTTGTATGTGTTCCATTGCAAGCTTAGAAGATAGCTCTCCATTGGGCTGATACTTAGGAGACAACATTTCAGGCTTTAAACCGATGAACTTTTCCTTCGTACCAGTATCATGTAGCTTAACTGCGCTATCGTTACAGGCGATAAATTTTCCTGTTTGTGGGTCTAAAATGGATAAAGCATCAACGCTGTAATCAAATAGTGCCTTGTATATAGCGTCACTTAAGATTAAATCATGCATAACTACGCTCTCCTTGAAATACCACTTTATTTAATTTCTACTCGTACATAGCAATATAATATGTTGACGCCTCAGTAATATCCGTCTCATAATGTTTATAAATGAAATAATATCTCATAATTTCAAAATATTAGAAAGTGGCTTGTTTTTGTGAGTTTCATTCTTTAATTCATGCAATATGATAAAACTGAAACCAATTAAGGCAATATTAGTAGTAACGGGATTAAATGCTTCAATAAGTAGTTGTGGCTGCATTAGCGCAACAAAAAACAATAAGCCGGTTAATCCTATAATGTTTAATAGAACGATGACTTTACTGCGATATAACACAAAGAACAGTAATCCAAAAATAACTTCTCCAACCCCTGCTGATTTAGTCACAAAATAAGAAAGTTCATTTGATAAACCCAAACTAGATGTCATCAACTTTTCTAATGGCGCTATATGTACAAGTTTTGGAAAAATCCCGTGATATAACCAACTAAAGGAAATGATGAATCTGGCGATTTGAATTGATGACAAGGTAAACCTCATTACATTCTAGGTTTTTGATGAATTACTATTAACTTTACTGACGCATTCATATGTAGCACCAGACTAAGAGCATTTAGGAGGTATGCTTTCCAGCTCTGGTCTATATGGCAGATCTTGAGGTAATACCAACGCCCATACTAAGCCTAGTTTCTGTAGTATCATCAAAACAGACCAACCTAAATCAGATTGACCTGATTTGATCCCTAATTTTGCTGAGCCTGGATAGGCATGATGATTGTTGTGCCAGCTTTCACCCATAGTTAATATGGCAGCAAAGCGCACATTATGGCCTTGAATATGTGCATCTTTAACATACCAGTGCCGTTCACCTTGATTATGAGCAAAATAGCCAATAATCCAATGGCCTAGTATTGAAATACTCACTCTCATACAGACGCCCCAAATAACCCAAGGTATGCCGCCTATTAAGAAAAACAATAATGCCAAAGGCAGTTGTTGTAACATCCATGTATTTTCCATAAAGTTAAAAACTTTATCTTTTTTGACTCTATCTTCTAGCAAAAATATTGGTGGTTTATCTAGTTTGATATCACAAAACAACTGCCAGTAGGCATCAGTAAGCATTGGCTGTTGATGACCAAAATAGTCATGACATTTATTTTGTCGCTGCGCCCAATCGCGCATATCATGTGTTTTTATCATACCTATCGGACCCGCTAAACCAACAATGACGCCAAGATGAACGAAAATATATTCTAGCCATAGTGGGCATTGATAACTTTGATGAATTAACCTGCGGTGCATTCCTAATGAATGACCTAGACAAAGTGATACTCCGGTAGAAATAACAAAGACAATAAGTGCTTCGAGAGAAAAGGTTAATACGCCACCAATAATGGCTATCAACAACATATTGCCTAGCCAGAAAAGCTTAGTTTTAGATAATACAACTTTGCCAACTTTAGCATTACAACTAGCTGAATCATCTATGCGCTCATTGTGATACTTGGCTGCATGTTTTAAGTCACTCATATCCTATTACCTGAATGCTTTGGTGTTATCACTTCGTCCAGAAGAAATTGCGCAGAAAGTCCTACGGCATATTCTTGTAAGGGACCAAAATACCAAACGGGATCAAGGAAACGGTGATATTTTATCCGCAGAGTGACTTTAGTTTTATTGTTACCTATTGCTTCTAGATTAATCTCCGTACCATAGAGCTTCAGGTAATTTGATATATAACTGGAGTCCTCAACAAATCGCGTTCGAATGTAATGGTCCTCTACCTCACTGATTTCTAATTTCATACTACCTTCATGTGTATTCGTTACAAACCATCGGTGGTAGCGAAAGTTAATGGTATGCACATCTCCGGCAACAAGTGTTTCTGCGTCAATGTCATATGGCATGGGAAACAGAGTTAGCAACCAATGTCTGGATTTATCCAGCTCAATAGGCTGCTTTAATTGGTGTTTAATATCAGCAATATTTGCGGAAATTATTTTTTCACTGACAACCTCGTATTCCCTTTCAAAACTAAATTCGGGGATCACGCCTTCAAATGCGCTTAATAGGATGAGTAACGGCAGCACATGCGCATAATTAGTACCTTGATTCTTACTTTTTCTATACCTCTTAAAGGCTTCTAGCAAAAACATCAATAATATAATGAAAAAATAAATGGGCATGAACATTACGACACATACAAA
>Ga0209291_1001974_pt1 | contig 17353 bp, 17 predicted proteins | sample GOMGulsemesocosm_FD_184633 | JGI IMG/M metagenome (GOLD analysis project Ga0209291, IMG submission 184633) | Methane-oxidizing microbial communities from mesocosms in the Gulf of Mexico - GOM9B Gulf of Mexico (SPAdes) (version 2) | ecosystem: Environmental > Aquatic > Marine > Cold seeps...
ATTGGCATAATGAACTCCAAAAACAATTAGCTGTATAAAAATATAGTACTATATTTTTATACAGCTATCTATAGCGGATTTTGGTGGCTAATCAGGTAATCTATTAACCGAATCTATATGAGTGGCGTTACTCAGCAATTATAGATCCGGCAATCACTTAAGCTCTTTTGCTTCTTGCCACGGTGCAACTCTAAATAACATCAACATGCCAGGTACCGCTAACGCCACACACAAAAAGTAAAACCCCGTCCAACCTAATTGTTCAACAATAAAACCTGTCGTTGCATTAGCAAAAGTTCGCGGCAGTGCAGCTAAGGCGGTAAACAACGCAAACTGGGTTGCTGCAAACGTCGGATTAGTCTCCTTGGCAATAAATGCAATAAATGCGGCGGTGCCAAGTCCTACTCCTAAATACTCAAACCCCATCGCAAATGCCAATGCATAAGAATTGTGGCCAATTTCAGCTAATGCGGCAAAACCAAAAATACTAACGATTTGCACCACACCAAACAGCCATAATGCGCGATTAATACTTAGCTTTAACATCACTAAACCACCGACCGCTAGGCCAATAGTCATGGCAACAAGTGAGGCCGTTTTTGCCACAACACCAATTTCAGTATTAGAAAAACCTAAATCAATAAAAAAGGGTGTTTGCAACGCCGTAGCCATGCTGTCACCAAGTTTATATAAAAATAGAAACACTAAAATTTCTATCGCACGACGTTTACCCCGCCGGTTGATAAAATCTTGAAAGGGTAAAACCACCGCTTCACGGATTGTTTTAGGGGCGTTGCTCTCGCAGCGCGCCTCATTTATCGACAACGTTAACGCAATACCAACCAACATAAAGGCCGCGACAATAATAAATACACTTTGCCACTGCATGTAGTCTGACAATATAAAGGCTAACGAACCAGGTACCAAGCCAGACAAGCGGTAAGCTTGTACATGCAACGAGTTACCTAAACCAAGTTCTTGATCCGGCAGTAACTCGCGCCGATAGGCGTCTAAAACCACATCTTGGCTGGCACTAAAAAACGCGACCGCGGCGGCCAAATAGGCAACCGACCAAATTGATAAAACAGGATCAATAAAACCAAAACCGGCAATCGAGCCTAATAAAGCAACCTGAGTAAGCAACATCCAGCCGCGTCGTCGCCCTAAAAAGGGCAAAGAATAGCGATCGATAAATGGTGACCACAAAAACTTCCACACATAAGGAATACCAATGAGCGAGAACAGACCGATTTCAGCCAAACTCACTCCTTCAGAGCGCAGCCAGCCGGGCACTAATTGGTATAAAATAAACAGCGGCAGACCAGAAGTGAAACCCATAAAAATACAGATTAACATGCGACGATTTAATATCGCCTCTTTCACCGACAGTGTGGCCATTAAATTACCTGAGAAAAGAAACTACCGTTGGTCAGGCTGTTATAACAAAACAGCCTGAAAGAAGAATTTAGCGCCCTTTACGTTCGCTAATAGCTATTGCAGTACAAAAATCACTTAATCTCTGAAGTTATCAAATTGGAACGGCTGCTCATGATCGCTTTCACGTACCAGTGCCATTACCGCTTGCAAATCATCACGTTTTTTACCAGTGATCCGGATTTTTTCACCTTGAATGGCCGCTTGAACCTTAATTTTGCTGCTCTTAATTTCTTTAACTAGCTTTTTAGCAATTAAATCATCAAGCCCTTGCTTAAACTTAACGTTGCTTGAAAATGTTTTGCCAGTATGTTGTGGTTTTTCATCAACTTCCATCGCTTTGGTATCAACCTTTCGTTTAACCAAGTTACTGCGTAGAATATCGAGCATTTGATTAATTTGAAAGTCATCTTCCGCTTTTAACACAACTTGTTCACCATTTAAGGCAAAGCTTGCTTCTTTTCCTCTAAAGTCAAAACGGGTGGCTAATTCACGAGTTGAGTTCTCAACCGCATTACGAACTTCAGTTAGTTCAATTTCCGAGACAATATCAAACGAAGGCATAGCAATAATTCCAAATAAAATTTGTTCGATATTAGCAAATTTTGTCAGCGATACCAACGGCGTTGAGTTAAATACTTATCAGTAGCAAAATAAGTAACTACAGCAAGCGCAATATATACCCGTGCTACCTGGAAATGCGTGATTTGTGCAAGTCGAGAAGCGTGCCAAATGTTAGGCATAATATGTGCAGTTTAGTCGTTCTAAATTAATATATTATAACAACGCAGTTGGTCGCTTATCACCTTGCCCTACGGGAGTTTGGGTAGAAAACGATTACCGCGTTATGATTCATAATCAGGGAATAACCATGAATTAAAAATCATGCCTTGTACTCGCATCCTACCCAAGCTCACAAACCTGCATTTTCAAGTGGCACGGGTATAGTCTAGATATTGGCACATATTACGAAAACACGCCGTGAAAACATCCATGTTGGCTCAATTTTTCGTCCATGAAAAATACAGTTTTCTCCACACGCCCCAATATCTCTGGAGTTATGACTTTCATTTAAAACACTCTTGCCGTGAGTAAATACTCACGGTCATTATTTTACATTTTGATTATCGATTTCACTCGTTAGGCCGTGTTAAAGTGAAGTACACAATAATCAGGCTTACTGGCCAGTATTTATTCTTTTTAGAGAACATTATCATGTCCCTGCAACATCTATTATCCAATAATCATAATTTTTTTAGAGCGATGTTTGTTACCGCCTTAGTGATCTGTAGTTATTTATTTTTCAGCCAACAGGATGTACCGACCAATATTGCGCACAGTGACAAATATGGTCATATTTTGGTCTTTTTTGTTTTGTCACTGTTACTTTATCTTAGTTGGTTTAAAAGCGTGCTGGTGCAAGTCGCTTTATTAACGAGCTATGGTATCGCTGTCGAAGTAATACAAAGCTATATTCCCTATCGGTCTGGAGGTATTGATGATGTGGTCGCCGATGTTATTGGTATAGCACTATTTCATACAGTGGCACGTTTAGCAGTCCGTAAGCTAATAGTAAGCACTAACAATGATTAAATATATTACTATTATCGGGCACGGCGCAATCGGTTCATTATGGGCTTATTACTTACACCAATTAGGACTAAAAGTATCATTGGTCGGTCGCTCTAGTCAGCCTAGGGAAATTAACCTGACCGTTAAACTTGCCAACGGACAAACCGATGCTGTGACACTCGATTATTACCAAGGGCAATTACCAACGCATAATGACTTGGTACTGGTAACGACTAAGGCCTATCAGGTTAAGTGTGCTCTCGCGCCATTTTTATCGCAGTTAAATTCAACGCCAATTGTATTAATGCATAACGGCATGGGCAGTGTTGAGACACTCGCATTGCCAGCTTCGCAATCCGTGTTATTAGCAACGACTAGTCATGGTGCGTTTAAAGCCGACTCAGCCACTTTGTGTCATACCGGACTAGGCACGACCTTTATTGGTTGTTATCAAGGCGTCAGCATAAAGCAAGCGCAGGACATTGCAACGCTGCTCGGGCAAGCGCTACCCACTGTCAGTTATTGTGACAGCATAAACCGCGCATTATGGCTTAAATTGGCGATTAACTGCGCCATAAATCCATTAACTGCAATCGAACAATGCCGCAATGGCCAATTAAGTGCAGCTGATTATAAAACCAGCATCGACCAAGTTTGTCAGGAAATAAGTCTGGTGACCGCGCAGCTACAACTAAACTTAGATTATCAAGAAATTCGTGACAATGTGGATGATGTTATCGCTAGAACCGCGAGCAATTATTCGTCGATGTATCAAGATATTCTCAATCAACGACAAACTGAAATCGAGTTTATTTCTGGTTATGTGGTAACACAAGGAGAACGTCTGGGCATTGCTACACCTAAGAATAAGGCGCTGTTGCAAGCAGTAAAGTTATTGGAATCGAAGCAGAATTAAAAGGCTACATGGGTGGAAACACTTACAGAAAACTAGTTAGAGCAATAACCAACGCCCGCTATGCAGCTGGGCGTTGATCTAATAGCAGCTGCTTACTTACGGTAAACTTTAATGTTGCTAAAACCTTGATCTATCAAGAATAGGGCTTGTAATTTACTCATTACACCACGATCACAGTAAAACAAATATTGCTTGCTCTGATCTAGATCGCCAAATTTAGTCGCCAGCTTGTAAAACGGCATGTGAACCACGTCTGTACCTTCGATTTCAAGCGGATTCATGTCTTCTTCATCAGGCGAACGGATATCGAGCACAATATCGTTACTGGTGAAATCATTTACAGTTTCAACTTCAGCAACGCTTTCTTGCGTTTGTGTCGCAATATCACGAATATCAATCATCACCGAGTCTTCAAGTGCTTGTTCAAATACCGCAAAATCGAACTTTTCTTCTTCGGCTTCAATTTTAGACATTACGGCTTTAACGGTCGGTTTATTTGAAATAACCCCACAGTACTCAGGCATTACTTCTGCAAATTGCTTGGTGCCAATTTTAGCCGAAATATCAATAATATCTTGTTTATCAAATGCTACCAACGGGCGCATAATTAACATATCAACGGATTTATCGATAATGCTAAGATTGGTCAGGGTTTGGCTTGATACTTGCCCTAAAGCTTCTCCGGTGACCAGTGCGTTTACTTTCATGCGCTTGGCTACGCGCTCAGCAGCTCGCATCATCATACGCTTGAGCACAACACCCATTTGGCTATTATCAACTTTCTCTAAAATTTCGCCCACTACCCCTTCAAAAGGGACCGTGATGAATTTAACTTTATGTGATGCGCTAAAACGATCCCATAAATAGTATGAAACCTGTTTTACGCCAATTTCATGTGCCGCGCCACCAAGATTAAAGAAACAGTAATGAGTTCGAGCGCCCTTTTTAATCATCATGTAGCTCGATACGCCAGAGTCAAAACCACCAGACATTAGTGATAAAACATCTTCTTGTGCAGGCAGTGGGAATCCGCCAAGACCAGCAAAGCGATTGGCAATGACATAAAGTTTGTCGTTACGAATTTCAAGGTGAACTGTATGATCAGGCTTAGTAAGTTTTACCCCGTTTGACGGGTAATGCTGATTTAAACCGCCACCAACATAACGCTCTACTTCATTAGAAGTAAAGTCATGGTTGCCACTACGCTTAACGCGCACACAGAACGTTTTTCCTTCAATAGATCCCGCGACAATGGGTGCCACTGTTTCGTAGATGTTATGAACATCGGTAAACTCATGCTCGGTCACTTCCAGAATATGACCGATACCGGGAATACAACCCATTGCATCAATTAAGCGAGAGCGGTTTTCTGCTGAGTCATTTTTAGTGGTTACTTCAATTTTATCCCAATCTAAATAAACCGTTGCTGTCTCGTCAAAACGGCGCAAAACATTACGCATGTTCTGTTGCAGTAACTTACAAAATCGCTTGCGGACTGATTTACTCTTAATCGTAATTTCAGGATAATATTTAATGATAAACTTCATGGTGACTCGCTCGAAAATAATTAAGCGCGTAGTATACCCAAAGCCGTTAGGGATAAGAAGAGTCCAAGCTCATTTTGTGAGCTCGGACACTTGCGGTACTAATTACTCTTTTGGTTCGATTAAATCGAATGGTTTAGCTTCTTTAGCTTTACCTTGCATGATTGCAATCTCGACTCGACGATTACGACGTTGCGATTTTTTGTCTTTTCCTGCTCCCAAAGGCACAGTATCGGCCAAGCCAACTACTTTCAATCGTAGCGAGTTAAAGTTTTTAACTTTAACTAGTTCATGGGCAACAGCAACGGCCCGCTGACTTGATAAATCCCAATTCGACTTATAAAGCTCAGAATAGATCTTTTCACTGTCAGTATGGCCCGACACGGTGATTTCACCAGGAATGTCGGCCAGCAATTCACCAACCCGAGTAACCACAGGTTTAAAGCGTGGCTGCAGGTTCGATGAGCCCGATGGGAATGAGCCTTTTTCCCTGATCCGAATAATAATTTGTTGGCCCAGTGATTCCACTTCGATCGCGCCATCTTCAATTTCTTCTTGCAGCTTGGCCGCAATTTTTTTCAATTCTTCGTTGGTATTTTCTTGCGCGGCTTTGGCCTCAGCTTCAGTTTGGTTTTGAGCGGCGGCTTTCGCGCCACGTTGATCACCACGCTGAAGCTCTTTGCCGCCAGAGTTTTCGTCTTCCCCAGCTTGAAAGTCGAGCTCGCGCTGGGTAATTTCAGCCGTTTGTTGATTAATAATCTCTATTGGCGTTGGGTCTGGCCGACCCGGTCGAAATTCTTGCGCAATAACGCTGGTTCCTTTGGGGATATCTTTAACTTCAATTTTATTTTGAACCCCGAACGCATATTTCATTGAACCGGCAATCTGCTTAAATTTAAGCACATCCATTTCAGACATAGCGAGCAGCAAAACAAAAAAACACATCAACAGTGACATCAAGTCTGCAAAGGTCCCCATCCATGCAGGCAGCCCTTCAGGGGGGCAGTCTGGACATTTAGGACATTCTTCAGCCATTTAATTGCACTCCTACATCATATGATAACTTCAACGATTTCAACTTAATCTTCACCGACAGGACGCTTACCTTCTGCTAGGTAGTTTTGCAACATACCTTCGATAACTCGTGGGTTTTGACCATCTTGAATCGCTAGCACCGAATCTAAAATTAACGTTTGATTTAATGCCTCTTCAACCGCGCGCAATTCTAATTTTGCACTTAGCGGCAGCGCAAACAAGTTAGCCAACATTGCACCATACATCGTCGTTAACAAAGCAACGGCCATCGCCGGCCCAATTGATTTAGGGTCGTCCATGTTTTGCAACATAGCCACCAAACCAACTAAGGTACCAATCATGCCCATCGCTGGCCCAACATCACCTAATGCTTTAAAAATCCCAGCGCCTAACTTATGGCGCTCGAGAGTCAGGTCAATATCTTTGCCTAAAGTAGCTCGTACAACATCCGCTTCATGGCCATCGACTAGCATATCGATACCTTTTTTCATAAATGCACTCGGGATCTCGGCTTCTTCAAGGGCTAAAAATCCACCTTTTCGGGCTGAATCTGCCAATTCAACCGCTTTGGCGATTAAATCTTGAGGATCATCTAATTTAAGCATAAAAGCTTTGCCAGCGATTTTACCCGCGCCAACAAATTGTCCCATGCTGTACATCATCATTACGACGAAAGGTGAACCACAAAATACGATTAATACCGAGGGAACATCGATAAACATCGAGATTGGTCCACCTTGAGTCATCGCCATGACAATCATACCAAGTGAACCGATCATACCAATGAGTGTTGCTAAATCCACAGCCAAACCCCTATGAGTTACTTATTAATTTCAGTTAAAGACTTATTTATTACGTAAAATACTTACAATTAGAGATAAAGTTATCATCTTTAATCACAAAAGCATCTATTATTATCGTCTTATCGGAATAATCTAACAATAGTTTAATTATTTTTCATTTTATTAAAGATATTTATTAAAGAAAGTTTCTGCGGATCGGTGATTTTATTGACCCGCTAGTTTAACTGGGCTAAGGTTGCGCGAAATAGTAAAATTGAGAATCAAGATGACCGCCAAAAAATCCAAAGAACCAAGCTTTGAATCGACCCTAAGCACCTTAGAAACTATTGTCGAACAACTCGAGCAAGGTGATCTTGAATTAGATCAAGCACTAGCTCAGTTTGAGCAAGGCATTGGTTTGGCTCGTCTTGGTCAGCAAAAACTGCAACAAGCCCAGCAAAAAGTTGATATTTTAATGGCTAATGGCAGCGATGGTCAGCTTCAGCCTTATGAACAACAGGAACGCTAGTGGATCTGACTCAATTAGCGCAATATCAAGAACGGGTTAACGATTTTTTAGGCCAACAACTCTCCCAGCAGACAATCAATGAACCGACCCTGCATCAGGCAATGGAATATGGTTTATTGCTCGGTGGTAAACGAGTTCGGCCTTTTTTGGTCTATGCCACAGGAGAAATGTTGGGCGTTGACCTAGCGCAGTTAGACCATGCTGCCGGCAGTATCGAAGCAATTCATGCGTACTCATTAATTCATGATGATCTGCCCGCGATGGATGATGATGCGTTGCGTCGTGGGCAACCAACCTGTCATGTCCAATTTGACGAAGCAACGGCTATTTTAGCCGGTGATGCGCTTCAAACATTTGCCTTTGAGTTGTTATGCCAAGCACAGTTAGAGCCACAACAACAAATCAAACTGGTAAAAATATTGGCCAATGCCAGTGGTTACCATGGCATGTGTGGCGGTCAAGCTTTGGATATTGCAGCAACCAATAAACAGATTTCACTCACGCAACTGCAGCAAATCCACCGCCATAAAACAGGCGCATTATTGCAAGCAGCGGTTGAAATGGCTTGTGTTATTGCCAAAGTTAGCCCGCAAGAACTTAAACTGTTGCAACAATTCTCTGCAGCCATTGGTTTAGCTTTTCAAGTGCAGGATGACATCTTAGATGTTATAGGCGATACAAAAACCTTAGGTAAACCACAAGGTTCAGACATTGAGGCTAACAAAAGTACATACCCAGCCCTGTTAGGTCTGGCACAAGCTCAAGATAAAGCACAACAATTAATTGAGCAAGCTCTTCACGCATTGGATGCTTTGCCCTACAATAGCGAACTATTAAAGGACTTTTCGCGCTTTATTATTTCGCGAAACCAATAACAATAAATCATAAGAGTTATATGAGCGTTAATATCTCACAATACCCATTACTTGCCCTAGCAAATACGCCAGAAGAATTACGGCAGCTGCCTAGTGCTAATCTACCGCAACTGTGCGATCAGTTACGTGAATATTTATTAAATTCTGTGAGTCAATCGAGTGGTCATTTAGCCTCTGGCTTAGGCACGGTCGAATTAACCGTCGCTTTGCATTTTGTCTATAATACTCCGTTCGACCGTGTTATTTGGGATGTCGGCCACCAAGCCTATCCTCATAAAATATTAACAAACCGCCGAGATAAAATGCATACCATTCGTCAAAAAGGTGGCCTGCATCCATTTCCTAACCGTAATGAAAGTGAATATGACGCTTTTACTGTCGGTCATTCTGGCACCTCAATCAGCGCAGCATTAGGCATGGCAATTGCTGCTGACAAAGAGAAAAAAGATCGTAAAGTCGTTGCTGTTATTGGTGATGGTGCGATTACTGGCGGTATGGCTTTTGAAGCAATGAACCACGCAGGCTCGCTCGACAAAGACATGTTAATTATCTTAAATGATAACGAAATGTCTATTTCTGAGAATGTCGGCGCCTTAAATAATCATCTGGCGAAGCTATTAACTGGTACTCTTTATACCTCAATTCGTGAAGGCGGCAAGAAGCTATTATCAGGGGTACCAACCATTAAAGAGTTGGCCCGTCGCTCAGAAGAACATCTAAAGGGCATGGTCGTTCCAGGCACCTTATTTGAAGAGTTTGGCTTTAATTACATCGGCCCGATTGATGGTCATGATGTTAACGGTATTATAGATACCTTAACCAATATGCGTAACCTTAAGGGACCGCAAATTCTTCATGTTATGACCAAAAAAGGCAAGGGATATCACCCCGCCGAACAAGATCCCATTGGTTATCATGGTGTACCAAAATTTGATCCGCAAACCACCTCGTTACCATCAAAAAAAGGCGCTGCTACTTTTTCTGAAATATTTGGTCACTGGTTATGCGATACAGCCGCAGCAGACCAAGATCTTATGGCTATTACCCCTGCGATGCGAGAAGGTTCTGGTATGGTTGAGTTTTCGCAGCGTTACCCTAAGCAATATTTTGATGCCGCAATTGCCGAGCAACATGCGGTAACATTAGGTGCAGGCATGGCATGCGACGGCTTAAAACCTGTTATAGCCATTTATTCAACGTTTTTACAGCGCGGTTATGATCAATTAATTCACGATATTGCAATCCCTAATCTTGATGTATTATTTGCAATTGATCGCGGTGGTTTGGTCGGTGCTGATGGTGAAACTCACCAAGGAGCGTTTGACCTTAGCTTCCTAAATTGCATTCCACACATGGTAATTATGGCGCCGTCTGACGAAAATGAATGTCGACTGATGCTCACTACCGGTTATCAATATCAAGGACCAGCGGCTGTTCGTTACCCTAGAGGGTCAGGCTGTGGCGCAACAGTCGATGGTGCGCTAACAACTATCACCATTGGTAAAGCCCAAGTGAAATATCAGTCAGCCCAAAAACACGGCAGCGATAAAGTGGCAATTCTAAGCTTTGGCACTTTGTTACCACAAGCACTAGAAGTGGCTAAGCAGCTCGATGCCACCGTGGTTGACATGCGATTTATAAAACCACTAGATAAACAAATGATTAGCGATATTGCGACTAACCACGACATCATTGTAACGCTAGAAGAAAATGCCATTATTGGTGGCGCTGGCAGCACCGTCAGCCAGCATTTAATGACTAAACGTATTATGATCCCAGTGCTAAGCATTGGTTTGCCCGATAGCTTCATTAGGCAAGGCACGCAACAAGAGCAACAGCAAGAGCTGGGCTTAGATAGCGCAGGCATCCTCAATAAGATAAACGATTTTATTAAGCTAGCGCCCTAACCTGATTAATAAAAAGCCCTGATATTATCAGGGCTTTTTGGTGACATCGATTGGATTAGTTTGTTTCTTTTGATTGTTCTTCGCCATTTGCTTGTGCTGCTTCTATCTCTGCACGTTCTGCCTTGCTTATATAACGCGGCTTATTATTGTGCTGTAATTTAGAATTCATCTTTTTCAGTTTTTTGTTCAGAATCGCATTAATCTTTCTTTTTCGGTTCATGGGAGCACCTGGCTAAAAATTATTGGCGCAATTGTAGCGGCTGCACCAACAAACGCAAATAATATTCGCTTTTTATGTGACGACAAACGTCTGCTTAAGGGCCTGTCAATGCCTTGCCACCTTGTATGAATCGCTCAACTAACATCTTACAGATGATGCTTGTGCCACACAATATTTAGACACTCATCATCGGTGCACTTTAATAAACTTATAACTAAGACATATCGAGTAGGGTGAGGCATTGCTGCCTCATCCCTCTCACAGAACCGTACGTACGGGCCTCGTATACGGCTCCTGCATACTTCACATCACCATGATTAGTGGCACAGTATTAATATCTAATACCGCACGCCCTTCGATTTAGCTCGTTATTGAACATTGTGGTAATTTTCTTTGCAGGTTTTGGCGTTCTAGCACAATGGCAATCTACCAAAATTTTCTACAGATACTTCCCGTATACAGCCTGCGACATTAGTGAACCGTTATTCCTAACGTAACCAATGTAACTTGCTCCGTTGATCAGACGGCTTGTGTATCAATGAACCTTACTTACTATTCAGCTGAGTCTTAAACTATGCTTTCCCCCTTCGCAATTAGCTAAAGCTTTTGACTAAAACTAATCCCATCAAACGTATTGCTGATGGTCGGCTTGGTTTTATCCTCCACACCATTACTGGCTTTCACAGGCCTAGCCTTACTCACTACTACGGGTTCATCTGCCACCTCGCACCAACATTAACCTCGGGTCACCCCTTGAGTTTATGCTTCCAGCGTTTGCCTGGATGTGATGTCAGGCTTCCCCAGTTATTGCACTGACCCCCTGTTAGATATCCCACCCTCAATCACAGCACTGGTCTGACTAAGTATAGGGCTTCACGCTATTGTGGACGCTTACCCACCAGTACCGCCGAAACAGGTTACGGTTAGTTGTGTACATCTAACTTCCTATGGCTTCCTTCAGACCCCGCCGTTAGCCAGTGACGCCCTTGCCATTAGGATTGTCTTCCCCTTAGTCAGGGTGACTCCGCTTTCTTTCAAGCGGACGGGTTTGCCAGCTTTGCTGGGCAAACACAAAAACGGCAGCTCAAGTGAGCTGCCGTTTTTAAACTTTATCAGTTTTACTTATGGAATGGTCGCGATAACTCGTTAACCGCTTTGATAAAGACTCCAGCATGTTCAGGGTCAACATCAAGGTGAATACCATGACCTAGATTAAAGACATGGCCGGTATTGTCCTGACCAAACTCTTCAAGAATGGTTTGCACTTCTTGACGGATCCGATCAGGTGAAGCGTAAAGCATTGATGGGTCCATGTTGCCTTGCAGCGCAACTTTATCACCAATACGGGCTTTAGCGTCGCTAATATCAATGGTCCAGTCAAGTGCGACTGCATCACAGCCAGTCGCTGCAATCTCTTCAATCCATTGGCCACCATTTTTGGTGAATAATGTTACTGGTACTTGTCGGCCTTCATTTTCACGGGTTAAACCGTCAACAATTTTAGTCATGTAACGTAATGAAAACTCACGATAATCACGTGGAGATAAGATGCCACCCCAAGTATCAAAAATCATCACTGATTGGGCACCAGCTGCAATTTGAGCATTAAGATACAAAATAACTGAATCAGCTAATTTATCCAGTAACAAATGCAATGTTTTTGGCTCCGCAAAGGCCATTTTCTTAATCTTGGTAAATGCTTTTGAGGTGCCACCTTCAATCATATACGTGGCCAACGTCCATGGGCTACCAGAGAAGCCGATCAGTGGCACATCACCGTTTAGCTCACGGCGAATAGTACGCACGGCATTCATCACATAACCAAGCTCATCTTCTGGATCAGGAATACCGATTTTCTTAACATCACTAAGCGAAGTGATTGGGCGCTCAAATTTTGGCCCTTCACCCGTTTCAAAAAATAAGCCTAAACCCATTGCATCAGGTACTGTTAAAATATCCGAAAACAAAATAGCAGCATCCAAGTCATAACGACGTAATGGCTGCATTGTTACTTCACAGGCAAAATCAGCATCACGGCACAGTGACATGAAATCACCAGCATGAGCGCGTAACTCACGATATTCAGGTAAATAACGTCCTGCTTGACGCATCATCCATACAGGAGTTTGATCGACCGGCTGCTTTAATAGAGCACGAAGGTAGCGGTCATTTTTTAACGGAACCATGAGATTGTCCTAGAAATTAGTAAATATAAATTGTCGATATTGTAACATTGCCTAAGACTAAAAAACTATCCCAGATCAACATGACTATCACGATAAGACCATCCTAATAATTTAGATCAAGCACTAACCAAAATGACTAGACATTCAAGGCGCTAAAATATGGTCAATTATTTGCTTAGCAATAGAATGTGGACCGGGCAACTCAGGCAAACTCGACGCATCATACCAACCCGCAGCTGATAACTCATTTTCATCAATGTCTATTTCTCCGCCCTGGTAATCGGCGATATAAGCAATCATCATATTGTGCGGAAAAGGCCAAGGCTGGGAGCCAAAATAGCGAATATTACAAATATCGAGTCCAACCTCTTCTTTAACCTCGCGAGCCACGGTTTGTTCCAAGGTTTCACCGACCTCAACAAATCCGGCTAAAACAGAATAAACACCACCAAGATTGCGCTTGTTTTGTGCGAGTAATAATTTACCATCTTTCACCACTGCCATCATCACCGCAGGGGAAACACGCGGATACGCACGAAAACTGCATTGGTGACACTGCATCGCAACTTCCCAAGTAATTGCGATCATTTTTGTGCCACACTGGCCGCAAAATTTATGGGTTCGAATAAAATTAGCGACTTGCCAAGCGCGCCCGGCCATTAAAAATAACTCCGGCACCATTAAACTCATTACAGCGCGTAGACCTGTCCATTGGCCTTGTTGCCAATCAATTGATTGCCCTTGTAAATCGATTAAAATACACGACTGCTGCTGGAAGTAGCCTAAATGATAACAAGCTACTTGCGGATCAAGTTCAAGCGCTAATTCATTTAAGCGCCCGTGCGGTAACGTCGCTTGTTGATCAAGCGTCCAAAGTTGATCATCTTGGCAAATAAACCAGATCGCTTTACGTGCGGGATTGAGTTTTTTTATTTTTTTCATAACCTTCACAACATCCAAGTTGATGTTTTTATCATCGCTAGCTAAAGTTTTTTATCTAATCAATTATAACGTTAGAGTTAAGCCGTTAATATCACTTGTTCTAAAGAAACTTGCAGTTCCATCACAAAAATACCTTATAAGATCAAGGCAGTCATAGTAATTTCACCTAAAACATATTTTTTATAATCACATTAACTTACAGTTATCGGCAGCTAATATTCAACAAAAATAATAACTACAGATTCAAACTTTTTAGATTTAAATCAAAACCAAAGACACTTCTTGTTGATTTGCAGATAGCCTTGCCTTACATTGGAATTATAAACAATAAAATCAAAGGAGACCCTTCATGCTCACTAAAATAGAACAAGCACAACAGCAATGGGGAGGTTCAAACACGTTAATCGATAGTTGGTTAGGTAAACGTCAGGAACTGATTGTAAATTATTGTCAGATAGCTGGCTTGCCACCTTTTGAATCTCAAGCTCACTCCCTGCCTGCACAAAATGCAATTCAAGATTTTTGTAATAGGCTTGTCGATTACGTTTCCACTGGTCACTTTGAAGTTTATAAAGAAGTGGTGTCATGCTGTGAGACTCATGGACAAGCAAGTCTCAATCAAATTGACAGCATCATTCCGCAGATCACCGATACCACAGATATGTCTTTAGAGTTTAATGATAAATACGCTGAGAGCCTTGATGCGTCTTTAGATATGTTTGATCGTCACCTCTCAACCTTAATCGAAGGGCTTGAGCGACGCTTTGAGTTGGAAGATCAGTTGTTATCAACGTTATTTGAAAAACACACCAACCCCGCCTGAACTACTTAGTCGAACCTGATATACCCATAATCGTAGGAAATATGGGTTCGCTCTCTTTAGTAATCAAGTGTACTAATCGCTATTACGGCGAGTGAACTGATGCTGCCATTTATTTAACTCTGCCCTGGCATCGTCACCGCTCGTCCTGAACATCGTCACTCATTGCCACCCTTGGCACCGTGACATTGCGTTCATCCTGAACATAAAAAGGGGCGATTCAGTCATGCTGAATCGCCCCCTTAAATTTTCAACCGAATTTAATCGGTTGCTTTATCACAGCAGCTAGATTATTTAGCTACTTCTAGCAATTCAACTTCAAAAACTAGCGTTGAGTTAGCTGGAATTGTTGGTGTATCACGTTCACCGTAAGCCAATTCTGACGGAATAGTAAACTTGAACTTAGCACCCGGCTTCATTAACTGCACGCCTTCAGTCCAACCTTTAATCACGCCATTTAGCGGGAAAGTCGCTGGTTCACCACGATCGTATGAGCTATCGAACGGGGTACCATCAGTTAAAGTACCTTTGTAATGCACTGTGACTTTATCAGTAGCAACCGGTGAATCACCCTCGCCTACGGCTAGGATTTCGTACTGAAGGCCAGACTCAGTAGTAATAACGCCTTCTTTTTTAGCATTTTCTGCCAGATAATCAGCACCGGCTTGTTGAACTTTCGCGCCTGCTTCTTTTGCTTGAGCTTCAAACAATGCGCTTAGCTTCTTGCTGAAAGCTTCTAAGGTTTCGTTAACTTGTTTCTCGTCTAATTCAGACTTGCCAACTAAGCTGTCAGATACACCTTTAGCAATTAAGGTTCGATCAATCATCACGCCAACTTCTTCTTGCTTTTTAACGCTTTGCTCAAGGTACTGCGCCATTGAAACACCAATTGCGTAAGCCGCTTTTTGATCTTCATTTTCAAAAGCGAACTGCGCTGCTTCAGGGGCAACAACTTGTGCTTTCTCTTCGGTACATGCTGCTACAGTTAACAGTGCTGCCGCAACAGCTGAAATTTTAATAAATTTGTTCATTACCTTACCTTTTATTAAGATGTTTTAATCTTACGATTGCAATCTTGATGCTTATACCAAGCTCATTAATTTAATGTACTGGTATTATAAATTTTTCAACGAAGATGTTATGCCATATCAATTGGGGTAGATTCAAGCATTTTCAAGTAATTAGTATTGATTAGCGCCCCAAATACCGATTATCATTAAAACTGACTTCACTTGAGCTACAATGTCGGGCATCAGACATCTCAGGAACGCTTTTGTTCAATTTGGAATAAAATAATGCTAAAACTTACCTTTGTTATTTTTTCAGCACTGTGGCTGCTCGGATGCAGCGGGCAAAATGATCCGGAAAAATATTGGCAACATTCTGGCAGTGGTGCCCTAGCAGCAACTGTCTCGCAAGATGCCAGTTTAGCCTTGGTTTCATCCAATGCCCACGGCCTTATTTTATGGGATTTAACCACCAACACTCAAATTCATCGCTGGAGCCAAGGCGACGAGAATTTAGTGCTGTTCACTGACATTTCCGATAATAATAAATATGCAGTATCTGCCGACAAAAATACCTTTGTGGTGTGGGAAATCAGCAGTGGCAAGGCATTAACCTATACCAAGATTAGAGAATCAGCGATACGGGACATTGCGATTGCAAACAACGGCGACTTATTAATCGGCAAGGTCAACGGCGTGGTTGTTCATGTCAATATTTTTAGCGGCAGGCGCATTGAGTTTCTTGGTCATAACGAAAAAATAAACTCGGTCGACATTTCTCCTAATGGTCGCTATGCCATAAGTGGCAGCAATGATTACAGCGCTCTACTATGGGACACAAAGTCAGGTCAGGTACTGCGCCGCTTTATTCACCCAAGCCGAGTGTCGATGGTGGTGTTAGAGCCCCAAGGTCGCTATGTATTTACTGCTGACAGCAAACGACTTTCTGCAATTTGGGATTTAAAAACAGGCAAAGAGGTAAGCCGATTACAATATATGTCGCGCTCAAGAGTTTTTAGTACCGTTCGTTTTAGTCACGATGCCAAGCAACTCTTTACTGGCAACCCGGGCCGATTGCTTAATCGATGGGATGTCGCCAGCGGCCAGCAGTTACAACAGTGGCAAGTACAGCCGCGTGAAGATTCTCGCCCGCCAAGTTCAGTAATTTATTCCATTGGTGAAACGAAATCAGGTAAACTAGTCACCGAAAGCAGCTCTGGCTATGCCGAGTTTTGGAGTTATTGAAGGATTGAAATATCGATGAACGAACAAGCACAACAGCGGTTAACGGAGCTCGAAATGAAAGTCGCGTTCCAAGATGAAACAATTAATGTCTTAAGTGATGAAATAGCGACCCTCAATGAAGCACTAGATCGCCAGCGCACTCAGCTAGAATACTTAGCAAGCAGACTAGGCGACATGACTCAAACTCCTCAAGGCAGTAATGCGCCTGAGCCACCGCCGCCACATTATTAATTTTGCAATGGCCGTTTATTCGGGTTTAAATATCCCGATCACCTGATCCGGTGCTTGAGCGGCCTTAGCAACTTCGTTACTGACCTGCGACTGCTGATGATGGCATAT
>Ga0209291_1001977_pt1 | contig 17333 bp, 22 predicted proteins | sample GOMGulsemesocosm_FD_184633 | JGI IMG/M metagenome (GOLD analysis project Ga0209291, IMG submission 184633) | Methane-oxidizing microbial communities from mesocosms in the Gulf of Mexico - GOM9B Gulf of Mexico (SPAdes) (version 2) | ecosystem: Environmental > Aquatic > Marine > Cold seeps...
CTTGCATAACCGACCAGAAAGTACCACTGTCAACACCTAACCATTCAACACCAACAAGATGACCGCCTAAAATACCTACGGCTGAAAATATCGCAGCTAATAAAGGTAAGCTTATAAATCCCGCCCAAAAACGTGGTGCAATAACACGGCGTAATGGGTCGATAGCCATCATTTCTAAACTTGATAATTGTTCAGTAGCTTTCATCAAACCAATTTCTGCAGTTAGTGCCGAACCAGCACGGCCAGCAAATAAAAGTGCTGCGACTACGGGGCCTAATTCACGTAACAGCGACAAAGCGACCATAGGACCTAAACTACCTTCTGCGCCGTAGCCAACAAGGATAGTATATCCTTGTAAAGAGATAACCATACCAATGAATAGTCCTGAAACTACCACTATGATCAGCGATAAAACGCCAACTGAATATAGCTGTTTAACTAATAACGGAAAGCCTTTACCGACATTAGGAACATGTAATAAAGCCGACAACAGTAAAACAACGGCTCTTCCTAACCCGGATATTAAACTTATTAAATTTTGACCTAATGTTTGAATTTTTTGCACGACTAATGCCCCTTACCAAGTAACTCATCTTGATAAGATGCGGCTGGAAAATGAAATGGCACAGGCCCGTCTGCCTCACCTTGAATAAATTGTTGTACTAAAGGTGATTTTTGCTGACGAATTTCTTCTGGTGTGCCCTTACCTATAATTTTTTTCTCAGCAATAATGTAAATATAATCAGCAATACTCATCACTTCGGTAACATCATGTGAAACCACAACAGAGGTTAACCCTAATGCTTCACTTAAATCTTTAATTAAACGAACAATAACGCCCATCGAAATAGGGTCTTGTCCAGCGAATGGCTCATCATACAGAATAAGTTCAGGATCAAGGGCAATGGCTCTAGCTAAAGCGACCCTACGCGCCATTCCACCTGAAAGCTCTCCAGGAGCTAAGTCTCTAGCACCTCGTAAGCCAACGGCTTCAAGCTTCATTAGCACCATTTTTTCAATAAGGTTCTCAGATAAATTGCTATGCTCACGCATTGGAAAGGCAATGTTGTCGTAAACGCTCATATCCGTAAATAATGCACCACTTTGAAATAACATACTCATACGTTTACGTACTTCATATAAGGCACTACGAGACAAGGTTGGGATGTTCTGCCCATCAAATAAAATTTTCCCTGCAGTTGGCTTAAGTTGACCGCCAATTAAACGTAGCAAAGTTGTTTTACCGATCCCGCTCGGCCCCATAATAGCGGTTACTTTTCCTTTAGGAATAGACAAACTAATGTCGTCATAAATCACCCTTTCATCACGCTTAAAGCTCATGTTTTGGATATCTATCAAGGTTTCAGACATAGGATTCTAGTAACGTCACTGTTAGTTCATATATAATTTTTCCGAATTTTACCTTAGCGAGTAAAATACTTCATTATAAATGCGTAAAAAAAGTGGATAAAAATCGTAAGAAAACGTGCCAAAGCGTAAGAAAGTGTAAGTTCGCCTTCCATTCACTATGGCATATTATTAAACTTAACAGACCTAGTTCTAAACTTTACTGATTAAACTTTATTGTAAGGAATGTGGGGATAAAATTTTATTTTTCATTTTTTTTGCACTGTTTTGATAATTTCTCTTTGTTTTTAAGTCGCAACACGCGACAATTCAGCCTTTCAATATAGGAGCCATTAATGTTCATCCAAATTCTAATTTTACTTGTTTCCCTCGTTACCTTGGTCTGGAGTGCCGATAAATTTGTCTTTGGTGCTTCATCACTAGCAAGAAATTTTGGTATTTCTCCGATGATCATTGGCTTAACCATAGTTGCCATGGGTTCGTCAGCTCCCGAAATGATGATAGCGGCAACTTCCTCTTTAGACGGAAAACCTAATTTTGCTATCGGCAATGCCATAGGTTCAAATATTACTAATATTGCTTTAGTGTTAGGTATCACCGCATTATTTCTTCCACTGACTGTTTCCTCTTCGACGGTAAAACGTGAAATTCCATTAATATTACTTATAACCGCATTAGCGTACTGGATGTTGTCAGACAGCTATTTAGGGTTTAATGAAGGCTTATCATTAATGATTGGCTTTTTTGTTTATATTATTACGTTATTGGTAATCACTATACGTGCTTCTAAAAAACGTCCTTCAGATGACCCATTAATTATAGAAGCGGAACAAGAAGTTCCCGACGCAGTAAGTAAACCTAAATCATTTTTATGGCTTATTATTGGTATGATATTACTGCCACTAAGCGCTAGCTATTTAGTTGACTCTTCCGTTTTTATTGCTAAAGCTTTCGGTATTAGTGATCTGGTTATTGGTTTAACGGTTATTGCTATTGGTACAAGTTTGCCTGAGTTAGCAGCCAGCATTATGAGCATTATAAAAAAAGAAGACGATTTAGCCTTAGGTAATATTATTGGCTCAAATATATTTAATATTTTTGCAGTACTATCTTTACCGGGATTGATTGCACCTAGCGTGATAGACCCAGATGTCGCAACACGTGATGCTCCTTACATGTTAGGCGTTACCGTTTTATTGTTTTTATTATGCTTTACCAGAAATAAGGGTGATTTTCGTATTACTCGAATGAAAGGCTTGCTATTAATTGGTGTATTTGTCGCTTATCAGATGTTGCTTTTTAGCCAATTAAAACACTAACGTTTTATTTAAACAAAATATAAACAGCGAAAAAAAATGAAAAATTTTAAACAACTCGCCTTAGACGTTATTCGCATTGAACAACAAGCTATTGCAGAATTAACGCAGTATATTAATCCCGACTTTGAACTGGCATGCCAATTAATGTTTAATTGCCAAGGCAGAGTTATTATTGTCGGTATGGGGAAGTCTGGCCATATCGGTGGAAAGATTGCCGCCACTTTAGCCAGTACCGGTACACCTGCTTTTTTCGTTCATCCCGGTGAGGCAAGTCATGGCGATTTAGGCATGATTACTCGTGATGATGTTGTATTAACTATTTCAAATTCTGGCGAAACGGGCGAAGTATTAGCAATAGTTCCTGTAATAAAGCGAATTGGTGCCAAGCTTATTTCCATGACCGGCAACCCTGAATCTACTTTAGCTAAGCTCGGTGATACCCATGTTTGTGTTGCTGTTTCACAAGAAGCTTGTCCGCTAGGTCTTGCACCAACATCAAGTACGACAGCAACATTGGTAATGGGTGATGCTCTAGCTGTTGCCTTGTTAAATGCTCGCGGTTTTACCGCTGACGATTTTGCCCTGTCTCACCCAGGTGGTAGTTTAGGTAAGCGATTATTGCTACGTCTTAGCGATATTATGCAAAGTGGCACACGTTTACCTACAGTTAATGTTCAAGCAAAAATTAAAGATGCCTTGGTGGAAATGTCATTAAAAGGCTTAGGAATGACAGCCGTTATTGACGACAAGAAACAGTTGAAAGGATTGTTTACTGATGGTGATTTACGTCGTATTCTTGATGAGCGTATAGATATTCATCAAGACTCAATTGAATCCGTGATGACTAAAAATCCAACTGTTGCACACCAAGATATGCTTGCTGCAGAGGGGTTGAAGATAATGGAAGATAAAAAAATTAATGGCTTAATCATTGTAGATAATAACAATCACCCCATTGGTGCAATGAATATGCATGATCTACTCAAGTCTGGACTAATTTAACATGCAAACTTTATACGGTGAAATTTCTGAATCTGCTTTTTCAGCAATGAAAAAAATCAAGTTGTTAGTTTGTGATATTGATGGTGTGTTTTCAGACGGTAGAATTTATTTAGGTAATAATGGCGAAGAGTTAAAAGCGTTTCATACGAAAGATGGTTATGGCATAAAAGCACTAGGTGTTAGTGGTGTTGATGTTGCTGTAATCACAGGGAGAACTTCCAATATTGTAGCAACCCGCATGTCAGCCTTAAATGTTAAACATATTATTCAAGGTGAAGAAAACAAACTACCCGCCTTGAAAAAAATAGCCGAACAACTCGAGCTTTCAGTTGACGAAATAGCCTATGTTGGCGATGACATGCCTGATTTCGAATGCATAAATTATGTTGGGTTAGGCATTGCTGTCAATGACGCTCATCCGAGTATATTGTCTATCGCTAACTACACTACATTTAATCGCGGTGGTTTCGGTGCAGTACGTGAAATTTGTGATTTAATTATGCTTAGCCAAGAGACCCTAGCAAATGCTAGCGGTGCGAGTATATGAATAGGCTTTATAGTTTAACGCTAGTTTTCTTTATTGTCGCGGGTGCCGTGTATGGCATTATCGAGTGGAGAAATTCCTCTATCCCACAATTTCAAAGAATAGATGAAACAATTACCCCAGACTTTATTGCTGAAAATTTACATAGCAATGTTTACAAAGAGAAAGGAAGTTTAGCTTATGTAGTTGATGCTCAAAGAATGGAGCACTACGCAACATTAGCGATAACCAACTTTGAATTTCCTCAATACACTTTGCATCCAAAAAATAACGCACCAACATGGAAAGTTACCGCAAATGAAGGCATATTGTATAACAATAACCGGGTAAAATTAGAGCATCAGGTACGGTTAAAATCGACAGATCCCACAAGTGTGTTGCAAGAAGTTCAAGGAAAATATTTTGAACTTGATCTTAGAACCAACATCATAAGCTCTGAGCAAGAAATTAAAATTATCGGTAAAGGATTTACCATCGATGGTAAGGGTTTAATTGTCGACTTAAACACCAACCAAATGACATTAACTAAACATGTGAAATCCATTTATGAAATTGTTAAAAAATAGCCTGTTATGCGTAATATTATTAGGCACTGCATTCTCGTCAACTGCTGCTGAAAAATTTGACATCACACAAAAAATTGAAATTGACGCATCAAGACAAGCAGGCGATCTTAAAAATAAAGTGTTGAGTTATATTGATAACGTAGTTATCACCCAAGGAACATTAATTATTCGTGCTGATTTAGTACAGGTTCTCACCCAATCTGGAAGTGAAGAAAAAACTTACATAGCTAAGGGGAGTCCTGCAACTTTCAAACAAACTTTAGCCGATGGTAGTCCGCTTAACTTACAAGCAGATGAAATACGATATGAACCTGAAAATAATTTAATTATAATTTCAGGAAACGCTTTATTACAGCTAGAAGACAGTCAAGTAAATGGTAATAGAATTACTTATAATACCGAAACTGAAAATTATAATGCTGAAAGTAAAACGAATGAACGTACAAAAACTATTTTCCAACCAAAAGAAAAAGTCGATACGACAGTGAAAAAAACTATCACTCAGGAAAATAAATAGATTATGAAAAAAAGCACACTAACAGCACAAGGGCTTGCCAAAGCATACAAAGGTCGAAAAGTTGTTAAAAATGTTAGCTTGCAGGTTTCTGAGGGCCAAGTGGTTGGTTTACTCGGACCAAACGGTGCAGGTAAAACGACTTCCTTTTACATGATTGTTGGCCTCGTAGAAAGTGACAGTGGCGAAATTATTTTAAATGATGAAAATCTCACTTTAGCACCTATGCATGAGCGTGCGCGTAAAGGGATTGGTTACCTGCCTCAAGAAGCTTCTATATTTAGAAAGCTCAGTGTTTACGATAATATTATGGCGATACTGCAAACGCGTAAATCTTTGAGTGAGGCTGAGCGTGAAGAAAAACTTGAGCACTTAGTTGAAGAGTTTAACATTGGCCATATCAAAGACAATTTAGGTATGAGTTTATCGGGTGGTGAACGTCGCCGTGTAGAAATAGCAAGAGCTTTAGCTGCTGAGCCCAAATTTATTTTATTAGATGAACCTTTTGCTGGGGTTGATCCAATTTCTGTAGGTGATATTAAAAAAATTATTCTACACTTAAAGGAACGTGGCATTGGCGTGTTAATTACCGACCATAACGTACGAGAAACTCTCGATGTATGTGAACATGCATATATAGTGAGCCATGGTGAACTTATTGCTGAAGGTAATGCTGATCAAATTCTTGCAAATCAACACGTAAGAGATGTATACCTAGGCGAACAATTCACGTTATAGTAGTCTATAAATTGAGAATGTTTTTGTAATATACCTTTATAAATACATTTTACTAAAAATAATAGGAAGTTAATGACCTAAATGCGCCCTACTTTACAACTCCGCATAGGACAACAATTAACCATGACACCACAATTGCAGCAAGCAATAAAATTGCTGCAATTGTCGACGTTAGAGCTTCAACAAGAAATCCAAGAAGCCTTGGAAAGTAATCCATTATTAGAAATGGATGAATCGCCAAATAATACTGAAGAAAAACCGAAAGACAATCTTGAAGAGGCCTATACCGCAGGCTCTGGAGATGTTGCTGAAACTCCTACTTCTGACGGTACCGAAGACTCAACGCCAACGATGGACGAAATAAGTACTACCGAGGCAATGAGTAAAACTGACATCCCTGAAGAATTAAACATGGATACCACTTGGGACGATAACTACACCGCTGGTGCGGCAACTTCCAGTGCAGGCCCTGCTTCAGAAGATTACACTTATCAAGGTGAAACTCAAGACTCTATTCAAGATCACTTACGTTGGCAAATGGAGTTATCTCCTTTTACTGACACAGATCGTGCAATTGCCACTGCAATTATTGATGCTGTTGACGATGCTGGTTATTTAACCGTTAGTATTGAAGATATTTTAGAAAGTGTCGCTATTGAAAACGTTGAGCTAGATGAGGTTGAAGTCGTATTAAAACGCATTAACCTTTTCGATCCTATTGGCGTTGCCGCTCGATCTATTTCTGAATGTTTAATTATTCAGCTTAATCAATTTGACTCTACAACACCTTGGCTAGCTGAAAGTAAGTTAGTGCTAAGCGACTATATTGATCTGCTTGGTAATCGCGATTACCGAACGTTGATGCGTAAAACTCGTTTAAAAGAAGATCAATTACGTGAAGTAATAAGATTAATTCAAACCCTTGACCCTCGCCCGGGCGATAGTGTTATCAAAGGTGACGATCAGTATGTGATACCTGATGTCTCTGTAGAAAAGAAAAATGGTCGTTGGGTAGTCGAATTAAACCCAGACACTGCACCAAAGCTATCCGTCAATCAGCAATATGCTTCCATGACACGCTCCATGAAGTCATCAGCAGATACGCAATTTATCCGCTCTAACTTACAAGATGCTAAATGGTTTATTAAAAGTTTAGAAAGCCGAAACGATACTTTACTGAAAGTTTCCAATTGTATTGTACAGCGCCAAGTTGGCTTCTTTGAGCACGGTAATGAAGCAATGCGCCCTATGGTATTGAATGATATTGCCGAAGCTGTCGACATGCATGAATCTACAATTTCTCGAGTAACGACGCAGAAATATATGCATACTCCGAGAGGTATTTTTGAACTAAAATTCTTCTTTTCTAGTCATGTGAGTACCGAAAATGGTGGTGAATGTTCATCTACTGCCATTCGCGCGTTAATTAAAAAATTAGTTTCGGCTGAAATACCCGCAAAGCCACTAAGTGATAGTAAAATGGCTGATTTACTAGCCGAACAAGGGATTAATGTTGCTCGACGAACCATTGCAAAATATCGCGAGTCACTGTCTATTCCACCTTCAAATCAACGAAAAAGTTTACTTTAACTAAAATATGAGGAATTAAGCTTATGCAAATTAATCTTTCTGGTCACCATGTTGAAATTACCGAAGCTTTACGAGAAAACGTGAATACCAAAATGACGAAATTATCTCGACATTTTGATCATATAAATAATGTTCATATCGTACTCACCGTTGAAAAATTGAATCAAATTGCTGAAGCCAGTATTCACGTGAGTGGCACTGATATCCACGCTAAAGCAGAGAATGCCGATATGTATGCGTCAATTGATAATCTTGTTGATAAACTTGATCGCCAAATATTGAAATATAAAGGTAAAATGAATCAACATTAATGATGCATAACAACTTTCCTTCAAACCAAGAATGTAAATAGCATAATGAAGTTGCAAGATATACTCACCCTCGACTGTACGCTTTGTGCAGTTAGAGGGACTAGCAAAAAGAAGCTCCTTGAAATTATTTGCGAAACTGCCGCAAAAAAAATCAATAACCTGGACACCTGTCAATTACTGCAAAGCTTGATGATTCGAGAAAAAGTAGGGTCGACAGGTATTGGGAATGGAATTGCAATTCCGCATGGTCGTTTGGCAAATACCTCACAAGTTGTAGCCGTTTTATTGACGAGTGAACAAGCCATCGAATTTGATGCTATCGATAATCGTGCTGTCGACATTTTTATCGCATTATTCGTACCAGAAGAAAGTTGTCAACAACATTTAGATACCCTACAAAGCATTGCAAAAATTTTTAGCAATAAACATATCGCCAAACAAGTTAGAAGATGTAAAAGCTCAGAAGAGCTTTTTAATATAATAAAAACTACTAATAGTTAAGATTTTACTCAGGGAAATAATAGATGAAACTCATGGTAGTCAGTGGACGCTCCGGTTCCGGAAAAAGTGTCGCATTACGTGTACTTGAAGATTTAGGTTACTATTGTGTTGACAACATTCCTGTCAATTTATTACCGGCATTAACACATACAGTCATTAATGATTATGAAAATGTAGCAGTAAGTTTAGATGTACGAAACTTACCTGATGATCCCTCTGATATTTCAGAGATACTCGATTACCTCCCAAATGCTGTTGAGCTTGATATTCTCTATTTAGATGCCGATGATTCTGATTTAATCCGTCGCTTTAGTGAAACTCGTCGTTTGCATCCATTGATTAAACAAAATATTGCACTTGATCAAGCGATAGCTTTAGAGAAAAAATTACTCACTCCCATATCTACTCGCGCCGGTTTATATATAAATACAAGTCAATTAACACCACATCAATTGGCTGATTTAGTACGAGAGCGTATTTTAGGAAAAACGTCAGCTTCTATGGTCGTGGTTTTTGAATCTTTTGGTTTTAAACATGGTGTACCACAAGATGCAGATTATGTTTTTGATGCACGGTTTTTACCTAATCCATTCTGGGAGAAGGATCTTAAAGGCTTCACCGGACTTGATAGACCTGTACAAGATTTCTTAGCTAGTCAGCCAATAGTTACTAAATTTATCTGGCAAATTAACAGTTTTATGATGACTTGGTTACCTCATTTAGAACGAAATAATCGTAGTTATATAACCATTGCCGTTGGTTGTACTGGTGGTAAACATCGTTCGGTATATATAACTGAATTGCTCGCCAATAATTTACGTAAAGAACGCGAAGATGTGCAAACTCACCATCGTGATATCAATATCAAAAGCACCTAATTGTGATACGTTATGCAAAAATATAAAAAATCATTAGTCATCAGCAATAAACTAGGTTTACATGCTCGTGCAGCAACTAAACTTGCTCAGTTGTGTTTAAAATTTAATGCCAAAGTGACTATTTGTTTAGAGGGAAAAGAAGCCGATGCCAATAGCATAATGGGATTAATGCTGTTAGCAGGAGGGTTTGGTAAAACAGTTGAGGTTATTACACAAGGCAACGATGCCCAACAAGCACTCAATGATGTTTGTCAGCTATTTTCGAATAAATTTAATGAAGACGAATAAACTGATATATTAAAAAATACTGATTAATAAATTGAGTTAAGTTATTATTCATTAAGAAAATTTAGCTAAAATACCCTTAACTCATTTTGGCTAACGTAGCTAAAATATAAATTATATAATTTCATTTTACTGCGGCACAGGAAAACTTTATGCCGGAAATATCAAAGCCACATAAAAATCATCAACGCCTGCAACAAGTCAATGAAGCACTTGGTAGCGGCATGTTTGTGCATGTTCGAAAATTATTACAGAACATGCCTGTTTATGATATTTCTTTGATATTAGAGTCTTCTCATCCTAAAAGCCGTGCAGTTTTATGGCAGCTTATCGATGCCGACAATCAAGGTGAGGTACTTGAAGAGCTTAATGAAGAAGTTCGAAAAGGTATTCTAAAAAACATCCGTCCTGAAAAATTAGCAGAAGTCGCTGAAGGTATGGATGTTGATGATCTGGCGGAAGTTTTACGAACTCTGCCCGACAGCGTATATCAAGAAGTAATAAGTGCTATGGACTCGCAAGATCGTGGCCGAGTAGAAGCAGCATTGTCTTTTGAAGAGGATACCGCTGGCGGTATCATGAACACTGATACCATTACCATCAGGCCTGATGTTACTGTTGATGTAGTAATAAGGTATTTACGTTTACGAGGTGAATTACCTGAAGCAACGGATTCATTTTATGTTGTTGACAGAAAAAATCACTTTATTGGTGCGGTCTCCTTAGCTGCTATCGTTACTGCGAAACCAGAAATTATCATTTCCACCTTAATAGATAACGATATTCAAGCCATTAAAGCGGATATGTCAGATAGTGATGTCGCACAACTATTCGAACGATTTGACTGGTTCTCTGCTCCTGTTGTTGACGATGAAGACCGCTTACTAGGCCGTATCACCATAGATGATGTTATTGATATTATTCGTGAAGATGCTGAACACTCTATGATGAGTATGGCCGGTTTAGATGATGAAGCAGATACCTTTGCCCCGGTATTGAAAAGCACTCAACAACGTTCCATTTGGCTCGGTGTTAATTTAATCACTGCCTTGTTAGCTGTTGCTGTCTCTAGCATGTTTGAGGGAATTTTAAGTCAGTTGGCGATTTTAGCGGTATTAAATTCTTTAGTGCCAAGCATGGGCGGTGTTGCTGGCAACCAAACCTTAACCTTAGTCATTCGAGCTATAGCATTAGGCCATGTTGGCAATTCTAACGCGAGGATTCTCTTACATAAAGAACTAGCTGTTGGTTTTCTAAATGGTATTATTTGGGCGGTATTAATTGCGAGTGTTGTGGCTATATGGCAGCAAAATTTATTACTCGGTGGTGTTATCGCCTTTGCCATGCTGATGAACTTAACAGCCGCAGGTATAGCAGGAGTGGCAATTCCTTTATTTTTAAAGCGGATGAAAATTGATCCGGCTTTGGCGGGTAGTGTGATATTAACGACCATTACAGATGTTGTCGGTATTTTTGCTTTTTTAGGTACCGCTACCTTGTTGCTTTCTTAAGAAATAAGCCAATAAACCTAAGTACTGAAACATAATAAATTCGGGTTTATCGACTTATTCTCTTTTATAAATAATTAGTTTAATTACCTGCGACTTGCATTTCTTCAATCAATAACGAGCCAGTTAAAATACTGCCTCGTAAATCTAAATCACTGCCAACCGCCACTAAGCCTTTAAACATATCTGACAAATTACCTGCAATTGTAACTTCAGAAACCGGATATGCTATTTCGCCATTTTCAACCCAAAAACCCGCAGCGCCTCGTGAATAATCTCCGTTGACAACATTAACCCCTTGTCCCATTAGTTCTGTCACTAAAAACCCTGTACCTAAAGTTTTCAACATAGCATCGAAGTCACCGCCATTGGCAGGCCCCTTGGCATTAAGCTGCCAATTATGAATACCACCAGCGTGTCCTGTTGTGCTTAATCCTAATTTTCGGGCAGAATAACTGGTTAATAAATATGTTGCTAAGCAACCATCGACGATGATCTCACGATCAAGGGTTTTCACGCCTTCGCTGTCAAAAGTACTGCTCGCTAAGCCTTTTGGAATATGTGGACGTTCACTAATGTTTAAAAATTCTGGAAATACTTGCTTGCCAATTGAATCCATTAAAAATGATGATTTGCGATATAAGTTACCACCACTGATTGCGGCAATAAAATGACCGAAGATAGTATTGGCGATATCAGCACGAAACATTACCGGTACTTTACCCGTAGTTAACTTTTTGGCATTTAAGCGCGATAATGCTTCTTTAGAAGCTTGTTTGCCAAGTTCAATACCATTATCCATCAAATCAAAATCGCGATTAACGGTGTAAGCATAATCACGTTGCATATCTTCGCCATCTGAAGCGATCATCACACAGCTTAAACTATGGCGTGAGCTCGGGTAACCGACAATTTGTCCGTGAGTATTGCCATAAACTTTATAACCGGAAAAGCTATCAAGGGAAGCACCATCAGAATTGGTGATACGAGGATCAAAAGCTAACGCACTATCTTCACATGCCTTTGCTATTTCAATAGCTTGATCTGTTGATAAAGCTTTCGGGTGATAAAGGTCTAAATCAATAGGCGACATTTCAAGCATTTCTTTATCGGCCAAGCCAGAGCAATCATCAACCGAAGTATATTTTGCTATGTTGACGGCAGCTTGTACTGTTTGCTTTAATGCCGCTTCGGATAAATCAGCGGTTGAAGCACTACCTTTTCTTCCTTGTTGATAAACGGTGATACCTAAAGCGCCATCATTAGTGAATTCTACATTTTCCACTTCACCTAAGCGTGTACCGACACTTAACCCTTCCTGCCTGCTAATTGATGCTTCGGCTGCATCTGCACCCAACGACTTGGCTAAATCGAGGACTTGCGCAACTCTTTGTTCAACTTGTGTTAATTGTTCTTTCATCGAATATTTAGGTGTCATCGTTTGAGTCATAATAGATTTTTTTCTTCTATAAATACTAGGAATAGGAAAATATGCGCTGTATACCCTACGCACTTACGAGTATAATGGCGATAATTATCACTTTAATAGCTAATATTATGCCCGACTCTGTAAACGATATCGATGAATTAGATGAAGAATTAAAAAGTAAATCAGAAGTAAAACGCGAAATGCTTAAGTTACAAGCTTTTGGTCAGTCGCTAATTGATTTATCTAAGCATCAGCGAAGTAAAATTCCTTTTACAGAAGATATCAAAGACGCTTTGGTTTTGGCTGATAAAATTAAGAATAAACATGAAGCATTACGTCGTCATGTTCGTCACTTAGCTAAAATATTATTAGAAACTGATTTAGAGCCGATCCATCATGCACTTGATGTTATGGCAAATAAACATCAGCAAGAAACAGCTAAATTCGTAAAACTCGAAAAAATGCGTGATGATATCATTGAGCAAGGGAGCTCAATGATAGAAGATCTTCTTAATGAGCATCAAGCTATGGACAGACAGAAACTTCGTCAACTAGTACGCCAGGCAGCAAAAGAGAAAAAGTCAGAAAAACTTGGTAAATACTATAAAGAACTATTTGATTACTTAAAAATGAATACAAAGAAATAAATAAGTATTAAATGAAAAAACCTGCAAATGCAGGTTTTTTTAAAGTAGTAGAGTGTAAGCTATTGAAATATTACAAACTATAGTTTATTTATTAGCTCGAGACACATACTCACCAGTACGAGTATCTACTTTAACAATTTCACCAATTTGAATAAATAATGGCACGCGAATAACAGCACCGGTATTTAATGTTGCTGGTTTGCCACCCGTACCCGCAGTATCACCTTTCAATCCAGGGTCTGTTTCGGTTACTTCTAGATCAACAAAATTTGGAGTTGTTACAGTAATAGGCGAACCATTCCATAACGTAATGGTACAAATATCGCCTTCTTTTAACCATTTAAGACAATCAGCAACGGCTTTATCATCAGCAGCGATTTGCTCAAAGGTTTCATTATTCATAAAATGCCAGAACTCACCATCAGCATATAAATAAGCAAGTTCGGTTTCCATTACATCAGCGCCTTCGCAAGTTTCGCCTGATTTAAAGGTTTTTTCTAATACTTTATTAGAGATGAGTTTACGAATTTTAACGCGGCTAAAGGCTTGCCCTTTACCCGGTTTTACTAATTCGTTTTCTAAAATGTTGCAAGGTTCGCCGTCAATCATTAATTTAAGGCCTGCCTTAAATTGGTTTGTACTAAAATTAGCCATATTAATGTTCTCTTATACTCACACAGATAACGCAGAGATTTAAATTGAAATTAGAAATGCCGCAGATAATAACCCAAATCAGTGATCAATTGCACACTTCTTGGCAAAAAGAGTTAGGTAATGTGGTTACTGATCCCAAAAAGCTTTTGCAAATGCTTGAAATAAACAGTGATGATTATTTGCACCACTTCGCCGCACGCAAGTTATTTCCGGTTCGCGTACCAAAACCTTACATCTCTCGAATAAAAAAAGGTGATTTTAACGATCCATTACTAAAACAAGTCATGCCACTCTCAGATGAACATATCATAACAACTGGATATTCTACTGATCCTCTTGAAGAGCATGACACAGTCGCAGAAGGCTTGTTACATAAATATAAGCACCGAGTATTAATGATAGTAAAATCTGGCTGTGCAATTAATTGTCGCTATTGCTTCCGCCGACATTTTCCTTATGCTGATAATAGCCCGAGTAAAGCCAGTTGGCAGCCCGCACTGGACTATATTAAAAATCATTCTGAGATCAATGAAGTTATTTTCAGTGGTGGAGATCCATTAATGGCTAGTGACGAACACTTGCATTGGTTAATTGCTAAGCTTGAAGAAATACCGCATATAACGCGTTTACGTATTCATAGTCGTTTGCCCCTTGTTATTCCACAACGCATTACGGATGCTTTAGTCGCCATGTTGTCTATAACTCGCTTAAAAACCACTATGGTCTTACATATTAATCACCCTAATGAAATAGATGAATTATTTAAAAAAGCAGTAGAAAAATTGCGTATCGCTAGAATTCCTTTATTTAACCAAAGTGTTTTATTAAAAGGAGTCAATGATAATCACGAAGTTTTATGCCAACTCAGTGAAGATCTTTTTGACCATGGCATTCAGCCTTATTATTTGCATATGTTTGACCCAGTACAAGGGGTTGCTCATTTTGATGTCGATGAAAATAGAGCAAAAGAGATTGCTCAAAAAATGATGGCAAAGTTACCTGGATTTTTGATGCCTAAGTTAGTCAGAGAAATTGCCGGAGAAGCTAACAAAACACCTATCAATTTGGCATAATAGCGTCATTATTTAGAATATTTCATTACAGAGTCCCTATGAGCGCAAAAGTAAGTAAGCAACTTGTTGATAACCTTTCAATTATTTTAAAAAAGTCTTTATCCGCGGATGCGACTTTGGCTGATCTTCGTGAAAAAAAACAAGCTAGCTTTGCCGCTGTCTTCACTAAAGATGCTGGCTTTACCTGCTCAGCAAATACTTTTCAGCCATATGTTGAAGAGGTTGCCAACGATTTAGTTTTTTGGCAAAAAACTTCGGATCAACAAACCCTTATTTCTATTGTAAAAAAAATAGAACAACTTTTTAAAGTACTGGGTAATTTTGAACAGAGCCATAATTAATCACTTTCATAAATTGCAATATTAAAGCAGACGTTAATCAGCAACGGTATATGCAAATAAAAAACGCCATATTTATTGAATATAAATATGGCGTTTTATTTTATTGAGAATAAACAAACTATTTCTTAACATAGTTTTCAAATGTACCTTGAAACCATTCATCAAGTAATTGCTTTTCAAATCCAAGTGATTTATTCCGATATTTTAAATGATGATTGACCATAAAGCCCACATCCTTGATATTTTCTTCTTTAGTTAAAATAACCGAATCATCTTCTGCAAGTAGCTTAAACTGAAACTTAAAACGTGGAAAATAAATATCTTTAACAATTCTCATTTGACCTACACCGCCAATATGGACATCGCCGGCTAAATCAATATCGGTGACTTCGATTTCAAGTGTTTGATTTGCTGGTAATCCTTCAGCTAATTTAGAAAGGTGCTTTTCAAGATCTTTGAAAGTACTTTTTCTAAAGTGATTCTTACCGCTATTTCCCGCATGGATATCGCGATATTTATCAGGATTTTTCCATGTAACGTTAACATCGGCGGCTTCAGCTACGGGTTGTAAAAAAACTGCACCATATAGCACTGAAACAGCTATTAATATTTTAAGTGATTTAGTCATAATTTTTCCTTACCGTGAATTGTATTATTGAACGATCTCTATTAAAACTTATCTAGTTTGAAAAATACGTATTAATTTGTAACCGCTATATCTTTAACTATTATTTTAACAGATATCACTTAAAGAATTGTGATAATACCATAGTCACAACTTTATCAACCCGTTGCTTTCTTTCAATCAAATTATAATCCTCCTGAACAAACCCCTGAACAGCTCCACGCCAAACACGTTGACGACTGCTACCGTCTTCTACGTACATCAGGAAACTGCCTTTTTGCAATGTATCTTTCGATTGTAGGCCAGGAGTTACACCAAACTTTTCGCTAATTGTTTTATCGGATAAATCGTCTGATAGCGCAATCGCAAAACTTATATAAAGGTCAGCTTCATGATTATTATTCGCTAAATAATAACCATGGTCAGAAAAAGTATCTGCTATAGCTTTAGCATAAATTTGATAAATGACTTCCATTTGCTCTGGCTTTAACGAGGTATCGTCGACATACTTAGGTGATAGGGAGAATGTACTGCCCTTTGGATATTTAGTTGGGGTATCCCAAACACTTGACACTGCTAACGAAGCGCCATGTGCAGCTGGAGCTTGCACAACCTGAACACAAGCACTTAGGACCATGAAACTAATAATCGTTATTGTGAACTGCAAACTTTTCATTTTTCTTCCTGAAATTACCAATGGATATAAAGCAAACTTAAAGTGTATGTTACCGAAAAATAACAGCGTGTATAGATCTTGTTTGCCTTATTTCTGCAACAAATTGTACAATTATCAGCCTTGATTTTAATTGATTATTGCTTACATCTTTTATCAGTACCATTTCTATTAAAAAGCTAGACGACCAACATATATCCCTAAACTAAATAATTGAATACTACTGGTAATCCCGGCTATTGTTAACAATGCTGATCGCTCTACTTTAGAAAGTTGCGTCCACCATATAGAAAAGTTAGCAGATATATTTCTTGCTTTATATATTTGCATTACTTCACCATAAACATAATAAATGCTCCCACAATTGCACCAAACAAAGCAGCAGCAAATAGCTGATTATTTGCGCTTTTGACAGAGTGAGTTAACAGCTCTACAGGCTCTTCTGACAGCACTATTTCGCTTTGTGGTATCTCGAATACAGCAGCCAAACTTAGTACGGTTTCTTGAGAAGCATTGCCGTAACGTTCAACACGTTGCACGGTGCGTAAACTAATCGCACACGCATCTGCTAAGTGCTGTTGCGTCCAGCCATTTTGAGTGCGTTGTGTTTTGATTTTATTAGCGTTGACATTCATTTTATTTACCAAACCACATAAAAGCGACTTCTACAACAGCAATTCCGCTAATAACGCCACCTATAAAGAGCGCAGGGATTGACCACCACAGTTTATCTTTATTTAGTTGGCGACTTTTCGTTAATGCTTGCT
>Ga0209291_1001978_pt1 | contig 17325 bp, 14 predicted proteins | sample GOMGulsemesocosm_FD_184633 | JGI IMG/M metagenome (GOLD analysis project Ga0209291, IMG submission 184633) | Methane-oxidizing microbial communities from mesocosms in the Gulf of Mexico - GOM9B Gulf of Mexico (SPAdes) (version 2) | ecosystem: Environmental > Aquatic > Marine > Cold seeps...
AACAAACATCAACAGACCATGCTTCAGGGGTTGATACTGCAGCAGCCATTAAACAAGATAACTTTGCTTTCCGTTTAGGTGGTTTATATAGCTTTGATAATGGCTTAGCACCTTATGTTAGCTATGCACAGAGCTTTGAGCCTGTAGTGGGGAAAGATCGTCACGGGAATGCTTTTGTGCCGTCGACGGGTGAACAGTGGGAAGCGGGTCTGAAGTATGAATCTGCAGATATGAGTACAACGTTTGTTGTTTCACTGTTTAACATTACCAAGGAGAATGATTTAACGCGTGATCCGACAGGTACCCCATACGATAAAGTTCAAACGGGTGAAACTCAGTCTAGAGGTGTCGAGGTTGAAGCGAATACAATGCTAACCGACAATATGGATCTTGCGGCGAGTTATACCTATATGGACATGAAAGTGACTGAGGATAATACTGGGTTGAAAGGTAAAACGCCGATTTGGGTACCGAAACATGCTGCTAATGTGTGGTTAAATTATTATCTTTATAACGGAATGGCTGCAGGCACGACTATCGGTACGGGTATCCGTTATGTGGGTGAAGCACAGATTGATGCACTGAATAGCGATCAAGTCCCTGATTACACATTAGTTGATCTGTCAGTTTCTTATGACCTGTCTTATTTAAGCGACAGTTTAGATGGTTCAAGTATTTCTGTGGTGGCGAGTAACTTGTTTGGAACTGACTATTATTCTTGTTATGACACGAACAATTGCTGGTTTGGTGCTGAACGTGATATTACAGCTAACGTGAAATTCAACTTTTAATCGTTAATTTTGTTTTCAATAGGGCCAGTTGCGATTAATAAATAGTATCCAGCTCAGTTGGCTGTTGGCTGTTGGTATTCTGGTTTATCTTATCGGAGGGAGTTATTTTATTTTCTTATTGATTAAAGATCGATTAAGCACCTAGGATTATGTGTTGAATAACAACTCCTTAGTGTGTAGGTTAGATATAGACAAACCTACACGCTAAGGATATTTAATGATAATAAGAAAAGCCGAATTAGATGATGTTGAAGCGATCAGCCAGTTAATCACGCCACTTGTCATTAAATACATTTTACCTACTTGTAGCAAAGAGGGCGGGCTGTTAATTCTTAATTCTATGGCGCCAAATTGTATATCTAACTATTTAGATGCAGGCCATGTTTATCATGTTGCTGAGTTAAATAGCGAATTAATTGGTGTTGTCGGAATGAAAGAAAACGCGCATTTATATCATTTATTTATTGCAGACTCGCAGCAGGGAAAAGGGTTATCAAGAACATTATGGGAACTGGCGAGAGATGTATGTTTGGCTAATGGTAATGAAGGTAAGTTTACGGTTAATTCAGCCTTAAATGCGACAGACGTATATCTAAAATTTGGCTTTGTGCCTGTGAGTGGCGTTCGGGAAAGAGCAGGTATTAAAGATATGCCAATGGAATTAGAGTATTGATTTATTTTGTTAACAAGTTAGAGTACTAACACTATATTTATATCGTGTTTCCGATCAAGCTAGAATGAGTTGATGTTATGAAAAACAATAACGGTTTTACATTAATTGAATTAGTAATAGTGATCATCGTTTTAGGTGTTCTAGCCGCGACAGTGATCCCTAAATTTATTAATATGAAGCACGATGCAACGAGTGCCGTTGTGCAGAGCGCCAGTGCGACGTTGAAAGCGGCAATAGGCTTGGTCAATGTTCGTAAAGAAATTGACGGTTCAGAAACGAGTGTCGATTATAATGGTAATACGGTCACATTAGTGGCAGGTAATCCTAAGCCAGATGCAAGACAGATGCGCTATTTGTTGAATATGGATTTACCGAGTTCAACTTGGACGCCAAGTTGGTTAACCGTACCTTGTGATAACTCTGAATTTTGTATTCTTGGTAATCGCAGTTATACGAATGAACCGGTTATTGATGCTGTTACATCTGGGCATGTTGTTTTCTTTTGGCCAAATGGACATGTACTTGGAAGTTGCTTTGCCTACTACGCTAATTTAGAAATTGAAGGTTCTCAGCCTGTGATTGGTTTCGAAGATTCGGGTTGTTAGCTTATTCTTCCTCGCCCATTGTCCCCATCAAATACCTCCAACTGATCATCGCCCGGTGAAAGAGCTTGTTACTGTCATTGCAGCCTGCGAGTAAAATACTGCAAGTGAGTAACGATAATCCAAATTTGTTCATTTTGAGTTGTCATTAGTGTACGTTATTTGCACACACTGTTTAACATTGAGGTATTTTTTGAATCATTTAATGGTTTCCATTGTCTGTATTAAGCATTTTATTAATCGACGTGATTTTATACGCTTGATATATGCATATAGTAGATAAGCCGTTGTAAATACTATTTACAAGGCTATTATTGAGTAAGAGTTTATTGTGACGGCTTGCCTTGTTTTAACGTTACTTGAAAAACGTAAGTGTTAGTGTCTTATTGGAGGTAGTATATGAAGGGAATTTTAGCAACTACAATTATTACCAGTTTGCTATTATCTGGCTGCAGTGAGGAACAGGTTGTTATACCTGAACCAGACTCCCGGCCTGTTAAGTTACAAGCGGTTGATGTCGGTATTAAAGATACATTTCGTACCTTTCCTGGTGTGGTTGAAGCCGACGACAAAGCGGTACTTGCATTCCGTGTTTCAGGTCTTTTATCCTCGGTCGATGCCAACCCCGGCGACAACGTTGTGAAAGGGCAAAAGCTTGCTAGTTTGAACCAAGATGAGTTTTTATTACAAGTCGAACAGGCCCAGGCAAATTATGAATTGGCTTCGGTACAGTTTAAACGTGATGCTAAATTGCGTAAAACCAATGTTGTTTCTGAATTAGCATACGATACCTCTAAGGCAAAGCGCAACCAAGCGCAAGCCGCGTTAAGCAAACAAGAATCCAACCTCGGTTATGCGACCTTAATAGCCCCTTATGATGGTACATTATCCTTATCTTTAAAGGAAAATCATGAATATGTAATGGCGAAAGAACCTGTGATGCATATTCAGCGTGCGGGTATTATCAATGTAACATTCCAATTGCCTGAACAACTACTTACGCGTTTCAATAATGAATATAGTCGTAACCCTACCGTTATTTTCGACACTATCCCAGGCGAAGCATTTCCTGCTCAATTTAAAGAAATTGATACCGAAGCCAATGCAACAAATTCCAGTTATAAAGTAACCTTGTTTATGGATCGTCCTGAAGGCAAGAATATTTTACCTGGGATGGCTGGTTCAGTCCGGATTGCGCTTCCAAAAGGCAGTGTTGGTACTATTTCACCACAAGCGTTAATGAAAAAGGGAGGTTCATATTTTGTATGGCAGGTTGATGATCAAGGTATTGTGCACAAGCGTGAAATCGAATTAGATGAAAATAGGCGTGTTACGAAGGGATTGAACGATGGTGATAACGTTGCGATCTCGGGTGTAAATCAATTGCGCGAAGGTCAGAAAGTGAGACCGTGGGTCAAGGAACGAGGACTGTAACATGAAAAAACTTCCCTCTATTATTATTGCGCTTAGTGCGATGACAATATTACAAGGTTGTGAAAAACTAATTGTTGAACCAAGACAAAAAGTGCAGTTAGTTAAAGTCGATACCGTGAAATTAGCGGAAGAAACGGCGAAGTTATCGTTTCCTGCGGTTGCGGTTGCGGCGGATAAATCAAGTTTGTCTTTCCGATTGCAAGGCGAAGTTACATCTGTGACGGTTCGTCCCGGTGATCGAGTGACTCAGGGGCAAATACTTGCTCAAATTGATCCTACTTATTACCGCTTAGAAGTTGATGACGCAAAAGCAGAATACGCGATTACAGATAGCCAATATCGTCGTTCGGCAAAGCTGGTTGATCAAGGTTATATTGCGCCGTCTCAATTTGATGAGCTTAAAGCGCAGCGTCGTATTGCGAAAGCAAGGCTGGATATAGCCAAGTTAAATTTAAGTTTTACGGCGTTGAGAGCGCCGTTTGCAGGTGTTATTTCACATGTACCAATTCAGCAGTTTGAAAATGTGCAAGTGGGTCAGCAGGTGATGAATATTCATAGCATCACGACGGTCGATATTCAATTACAAGCACCGGACATTATTTATTCGAAAAGTTCAGCAGTACAAGTTGAAGCCTCTAGACCTGGCGCTAAGATCATTACGGCTGATGGAACAGAGTATGATGCGCATTTAAAAGAGTTCACTACAGAACCCGATCCTAAAGTGGGCTCATTTGTCGTTACACTGACGATGCCAATGCCTAAAGATAGATTTATTCTTGATGGGATGGCTGTTGAAGTACGGGCTGATGCTCAAAAGCTAAATATTTATAAGACCAATGAACCGTATATTCCGCTTGAAGCTATTTTAAATGAAGATGGCGATGATTTGAATTTAACGCAAAAATTTGTTTGGGTTGTGGGCAATGATAATACAGTGAGCAAGCGTCAAATTGTGACGGGGAAAGTGGTCAATGACGGTGTTCGTTTAAGCTCGGGTTTATCAGTCGGCGAGAAAATTGTGGTTGCTGGTGGCAACCGTTTACGTGAAGGTCAATCGATCAAAATTTTCGATGACTCAATAAATAATTCAACGGATACTGAAGAGGCAGGACAATAATGAAACAAGATATCGCCGCCTATTTTATTAAAAATAAAGTGATCAGCTGGATGATCACGCTTATCTTCTTAATTGGCGGTACGATGGCCTTTTTCGGACTAGGTCGATTAGAAGATCCTGCATTTACAATTAAAGATGCGATGGTCGTGACATCTTACCCGGGTGCTACGCCATTACAAGTTGAAGAAGAGGTCACTTATCCGCTTGAAAAAGCAATTCAGCAATTAACATATGTTGATGAGGTAAACTCTATTTCGAGCCGCGGTTTGTCACAAATTACCGTGACGATGAAGAATAATTATGGTCCGGATGATTTACCACAAATTTGGGATGAGTTACGTCGGAAAGTGAATGATATAAAACCCCGTTTACCGCCTGGTGTGGCTGAACCGTCAGTGATTGATGACTTCGGTGATGTCTACGGTATTTTGTTGGCGATAACGGGTGATGGTTATTCTTACAAAGAACTGAATGACTATGTAGACTATTTACGCCGAGAAATCGAGTTGGTCGATGGTGTTGGTAAAGTATCTGTATCTGGTGTGCAGCAAGAGCAGGTCTTTATTGAAATGTCGATGCAACGTTTAAGTAGTTTGGGTATTTCTCCTACGACTATTTACAATACGCTGGCAGCGCAAAACTTGGTATCCAGTGCTGGTGCGGTAAGGATGGGTACTGAATACATCCGTATTCACCCAACGGGCGAGTTTTCCGATGTTGACTCGCTAGGCGATTTAATTATTACAGAAAATGGTGCACAGGGGCTGATTTATCTACGTGACGTAGCAACGATTAAGCGTGGTTTCAAAGAAGTTCCCGATAACTTAGTGACTTTTAATGGCAAAGTCGCATTGAATGTGGGCGTGTCATTTATTTCTGGTGTTAATGTTGTCGAAATGGGCAAAGGGGTTTATCAACGTCTCGCAGAGCTTAAAGAGCAACAACCGATTGGTATCGATATAGATATTGTATATAGCCAACCCGATGAAGTTGATAAGTCAGTAAAAGGCTTCATTATCAGCTTAGGTCAAGCGATAGGTATTGTTATCATTGTTTTACTTTTATTCATGGGGATTCGAGCTGGTGTTTTAATTGGGTTAATTTTATTGCTTACCGTTTTGGGTACGTTTGTATTCATGAATATGATGGCAATTGATCTACAGCGTATTTCACTTGGTGGATTGGTGATTGCATTAGGTATGCTGGTGGACAACGCCATCGTCGTGGTAGAAGGTATTTTAATTGGGGTACAAAAAGGCCGGACGCGTTTGCAGGCGGCAACCGACATTGTCACGCAGACTAAATGGCCTTTATTAGGTGCAACGGTTATTGCTGTCACTGCATTTGCTCCTATTGGTTTATCACAAGATTCAACGGGTGAATATACCCAAACGTTATTTAGTGTGTTACTTATCTCGTTGATGCTAAGTTGGTTTACGGCCATATCACTGACGCCATTTTTTGCCGATATGTTCTTTAAAGGTATTAAAGTTGATGCCGAAAGTGAAGAAAATGACCCGTATAAAGGGGTTGTCTTTGTTGTTTATAAACGCGCATTAGAAGCATGCATGAAAAATGCGTGGACAACAGTATTCGCATTAATCTTAATGTTAGCGGCAAGTTTGTATGGTTTTACGCAGTTAAAGCAATCATTTTTCCCTTCGTCAACAACACCAATGTTTATGATTGATGTTTGGCTACCGGAAGGTACTGATATTCGTGCTACCAATGAAAAGCTACGTGAATTAGAAGTGATGGTGAGGGCCAATGCGGGTGTATCACATGTATCTTCAAGCACGGGTAAAGGTTCTCAGCGATTTATGTTGACCTATGCACCAGAGAAAAGCTATGCAGCGTACGGTGAGTTAATTATCCGTGTTGAAGACTATGACGATGTCATGCCAATGTTACGTAAAGTGAGTGAGCAACTTGACTCACAACACCCTGATATTGAATATAAACTAAAACGTATTGAGTTAGGGCCTTCATCTGGTTCGAAAATTGAAGCGCGTTTAGTCGGGTCAGATCCAACGGTATTACGTGGCTTAGCACAGCAAGCAACTGATATTATGCGTGCCGATCCAGGGGCATTTAACGTGCGTCATGATTGGCGTGAACGTACTAAAGTGATTGAGCCTGTATTTAACGAAAGTCAGGCTCGTCGGTATGGTATTACTAAATCAGACGTTGACGATTTATTGCAAATGGCATTTTCTGGTCTTACCGTTGGTATTTATCGTGACGGTACAAACCTGTTACCCATTATTGCTCGATTACCTGAAAAAGAACGTGTGGATATCAGTACGATTGAAGGTATGAAGATCTGGAGTCCTGTATTGAAAGGTTATGTGCCACTACAACAAGTGGTATTAGCGGTTAATATTCGTTGGGAAGATCCGATTGTCGTGCGTAAAAACCGTAAACGTATGTTGACCATATTTGCTGATCCCGATCCCTTAGGTGATGAAACTGCAGCAACGTTGCAAAAACGTATTCAACCGTTAGTCGAAGGTCTCGATTTCCCTCCGGGTTATTCACTCGAGTGGGGTGGTGAATATGAATCGTCTTCGAAAGCGCAAGCATCATTATTCCAAACGATGCCTATGGGCTATTTGTTCATGTTCTTAATTACGGTCTTCTTATTTAATAATGTGAGAAATGCGGTGATTGTATGGGCAACCGTACCTTTAGCTATTATTGGTGTAACAACAGGGCTACTCGCGCTAAATACACCGTTTGGTTTTATGGCACTGTTGGGCTTCTTGAGTCTGTCAGGTATGCTGGTTAAGAATGGTATTGTATTGCTTGATCAAATTGAGATCGAGATCCACACTGGTAAAGAAAAATATCAAGCGGTTGTTGATGCAGCTGTTAGCCGTGTTCGTCCTGTTTGTATGGCGGCAATCACAACGGTATTAGGTATGATCCCGTTATTACCCGATGTGTTCTTCAAACCTATGGCTGTCACTATCATGTTTGGTTTAGGGTTTGCTACTGTACTGACACTGATTGTTGTACCTGTGTTATATAGTATGTTCCATAGATTACAAATAATAGAAAAATAGCGTGATGAGAAAATGAAGGAGGAGCCATTATAGGCTCCTTTTTTTTAGTATTTTTGAAATTGACTAATTAAGCGTTGCATTGCTTCTAATCTATTAACTAACTCATGAGTACTTTGAACAGATTCATTACTGGTTATTGAAGTTGCTGCACTTAGTTGACCAATATGCTCAACATTACGTGAAATCTCATCACTAACACTCGCTTGTTCTTCTACAGCGGAAGCTATCTGGTGACTGCTATCTGTGACTAATCTTAGTTTATTATTAATTTTAGCCAAATGTTCACCAGTTTCAGCGGCTTGATCGTTACATTGGCGTGATAGTTCTACGCCATGATCAACGGAATTAACTGCTTGATTAGCTGATTGCTGTAGTTTCCTTATCATTTGCTGGATCTCACCTGTTGATTCCTGCGTTTTTTTAGCTAAGGAACGCACTTCATCTGCAACGACTGCAAAACCACGACCTTGATCACCTGCACGTGCTGCTTCAATCGCAGCGTTTAAGGCTAATAAGTTGGTTTGATCTGCGATAGCACCAATAACATCTAGAATCGTTTCTATTTGTAGGCAGTCTTCTGATAACACATTGATGACTCGCTTTGAATTATCTAATTCCTGGTGTAATGAATGAACTGAATTGATCGTTGTTTCAACACTTTGCTGCCCTTCAGTTGACATCTCCTGTGCTTCAGAAGTCAATGATGATGCTTGTACGGCACTTTCTGATATATTACGAACAGATAATGACATTTGTTCCATCGCAACACTGACCTGTTCTGTCGCCTCATGTTGTTGGCTCAGGTTTGTCTGTATTTGCTGGGTTTGGCTAAGCTCATTTTCAGCTGATTTTAGAATATCGGTCGATGTTTCACTTACTCTGCCTACAATAGCTCGTAGCTCTGATTGACGCATTTTTAAGGCTAATTCTATTGTTGAAAAGTCATCTTTCTTACCCGTATAAACATATTCCATTAACGGGTTATCGTATGCATCCTTAGCTAGTTTAGTTAAATGTTTAATTCTGCTTTGTGTGTACCAGATTATTAAAAATGAGCATAAGACAGCTGCTAGTGTCGCTGTCGTTAACAATGTGATACCTGAATTAAATAATTGTGCAGCTAAAAGCAACAGACTGAGACCTGCGAGGGCAAGCAACATTGTATTTTGTTTCCAACGTAGGTCAAAAAGTGAGGGTACCTTACCTTTTTGCATTGCTTGATAAAGCTTTGACGCTCTGTTTACTGATTCCCGATCAGGTTTACTGCGAACTGATTGATATTCTATTACTTTATCTTGTGCGTCTTTAATTGGTGTGACAAAAGCGGATACCCAGTAATGACTACCATTTTTACAGCTGTTTTTTACTAATCCCATCCAGCTTTTGCCTGTGCCGATATATTGCCATAGTTGTTCAAAGGCTTGTTTGGGCATATCTGGATGACGGACTAAATTATGCGGTTGTTTGTACATCTCATCCGTTGTGTAGCCAGCAACATCAGCAAAATGTTGATTTGTGTGCGTGATGTTACTGTGCGGATCGGTTGTTGAAATAAGGTTTACTGATTCTGAGTAATCGACTTCATTGTTGTACTGCTTTGTTGTTGCCACTACTGATACTGCCATCGCTCTCTCCATACTACACTCAGTGTAAGCTGGTGTAAGTTAATGTAAGATTATGTAATATAAGGGAAAGAGTTAAGATAGCATTTAATTAGGTATCTTAGTTGTGTATTTGTGGGGTAATATAATTAATATTTATTTTTATTTTATTATCAATTATTTATCGCTGATTAATTTAATTTATTTAATGTTGAATTTCATATTTAGGATGTTAAATTCTTCGTTTTGTCTATTTTTACAATCTTAGTTTCTTGTTTCGGACGCTTTGGTATTTACATTGGCTTAGTCTACAGATCGCAGATATAAAAAATCGAGTGAGATACCCATTGTTTTATAATGACGTCGCTCGACTTTAACGACAGGAGCTTTTATTCTTTAAATGAAATTGAATGGAAACACTTAAAAATTATTGAGGGGAATAATATGAGAATCAATGTACAAGATACCGTATTTTGTTTAGTTGATGTTCAGGAAAGGCTTTTTCCACACATGAAAAATAAAGAAACTGTGGAAAAAAATCTAGTTACGTTAATTAAAGGGTTACAACTTAATAATGTGCCTTTGATTATTAATGAGCAGTATAAGAAAGGTCTCGGTGATACCATCCCTGCGTTACAAACATTAGTTGAATCGGCACCTCATTTCGAAAAAACATCCTTTTCGTGCTGTGGTAATGAAGATACGTTGGCAGCGATTAAAAATACGGATAAAAAAGTGGTAATCGTTGCAGGAATCGAGACGCATGTTTGTGTGCTTCAAACGTGTTTAGATTTACTTGCTGAGGGGTTACAGCCTGTTCTTGTAACAGACTGTGTGAGCTCTCGTTCTAAATTGGATTCTAAAATGGCGATTGAACGATTAATTCAGGCAGGTGTTATACCAACAACGTATGAATCAATTCTATTTGAACTGACAAAGAATGCTAAAAACCCAATCTTTAAAGAGATCAGTAAATTAGTTAAATAAACATAGCGTAATAGGGCGGTTATCGTGTTGGTTACGGGTGTTTAGTTGAGACTTGGCTGGCGGTAAATCGTGATGTTATAACTTTTCAGTATTTGTCGTTCAACAGCACTGGATAGAATGAACATCATCAAGTAGCCACAACAAAGTGCCACAATAATGGCTACTACGTTGTCAGTAAACTGATTGAATAGCTCGAACGAAACGACCAAAGTGACGATACCACTGATGCGAATACACAGACTCTGTATGAAACGGCCATGTGCTTTTATGTAACATAGTTGATAAGCATTAAGCATAAGGAAGATGAAAAACATCGAAAAATGTAATAGGACAGGGATGGCTCCGTCATATTCTGCTGGGAAAATCGTTAAAACTAACGTATTGCCAAACAGCAGCATAATCGCGAAAAAGCTGCCACTTACAAGGGCTGATATCTTAAATATCCAATTACGAATAAGCTTAATTTGTTGATGGTCACCATTGCGCACACAAACCGCTAATTCGGGTAATACAAAACGATAAATAGGAAAAACAAACAGTAATGTTAGATAGGTAAATACCGGTCGTACAACAACTTGGAAATCACCGAGTTCGTCAATACTAAAATGACGAATGGTGAGCAGTACGGTTATGTATATCATTAAAATACTTGCGCCCGCTTCTAAAGATGCGGTAAAACTCTTTTTTACAAAGCTGAGTAACTTGGGATTAAGATGTACACTCGATAATGGGCGTGTAGAAATATCCTTACGACGATGTTTAAACATATAAACAACAATCGCGAGTGATGATAAGGTTAATCCTGAAAAGAGGGAAATAAGGGCGTCTAGGCCAAGTAGATAATAACAAGTGAAGAACATGATCACATTGGTTAGGGGCTCTAGCCATACTACCTTATTGGAAATATTATATAGTCGATACATAGCAATAAGATTGGTGAAATATACTTTTAGCCCCATGCCAAATATGATACCAACTAATTGGTAATAACTTACTTCAATATGCAGTTGATGTTTAATATAAGGAATAACCAAACCCCAGGTGATCAATACCATGGTGATTAAACTATATCGGAAGATGTTAATAATATCGCGGTCATTTTGAGTTTGTGAATAAGTCACTACCATGGATGAGCGAAATCCAGTCATTAATATTAGCGATAAAGAAATGATATCAACGACACTATGAAAGAGGGCTAGGTCATCTTTTGGGATCCAGTGTGCCAGCCAAACCTTAAAGCTAAAGCCGATAGCAATGCTAATTAATGTAACCCAAATGCCTTGGGTAAAAGCATTTTTAACGCGGTTTAATGATGTATTTTCCATGGCAGCTATTCGCGAATTAATTTATGTAAGCACTCGGAAGTGACGGTAGCCAATGATTGTATCGCAATTGAAAATCATTCGCAATTGCATTTTGGTCATGCATTGACTACAGGCTAGGTTATGCTGTTAACTTTTTGAGATATGTAGTAGTTTACTTTCAATAGTTTATTTATGAATATTTTCGGAGCTAGGGTATATGGCGAGTATAATTTGTTTTGGTGATAGTATTACACGTGGCGAAAGTGATGCTGTGTATGGTGGTTGGGCAGACCGAATTAAAACGCGTTTAATTAAACAATTTATGGAAACGGGTAAAGATAAGGTAAGTGTCTTTAACATGGGCATTAGTGGTGAAACGACAAATGGTTTAATCCAACGTTTTCAACATGAGTTTTTGACCCGGCAAGCCGTAGATAAACAGGATACCGTGCTGTTTGGGTATGGCGCTAATGATCTCGCTAAGCAAGACGGTAACTACCTTGTTGATATTGAAACGTATATTGACAACTTACGCTGCTGTATTGAGTTTTCAATTGAGAAGGGAGCTAATGTTGTTCTGATTAATGTCACGCCAATTTCAGCCCTGCTTGATGGTATTCCGAATATAAATAACCGTATTCGCCATGATGAAACCATTTGTCGTTATAACCAAGCATTGTTGGTTTTGTCGGTGAAGTATAGTGTCGATTTGATTGATGTTTACACGCCATTCAATGATCGTAAAGAAACCTATTTAGCGGCCGATGGATTACACCCAAATAACGCGGGACATGAGTTGCTATATCAAGTAATAAGCTCGTCGTTGTTATCTAATCTCAATATTTAAGCATTAAATAGGCATAAAGTGTTTATGTAATACACATGGGTGCATAAATACTGACCTATTGGCCCTTGAGTGTTCGTTTTCTTAGTTTTTTTTTGATCTACCCCTATTAACTCTATTATTAATTTTGCAATATTCTTTGAAGCTCCTAAGATGAAACTTCTCCTATTTAAGAAAGCGAGCAATTATGACTAACAATTATTCTGATACACTGTTTGAAGAAATGAAATTACTGGCTAAATTCCCAACAAAATCTTATTTAGAAGGTATTAAGGTTCATAATGAAGCTGGCCCCTCTGTTATTAGTGCTGCGAAATCACTTTTTGAAAAAGGGCTTATTACACGAGACGACGGTGGGTATTTAACCGATAGCGGTATTGAAATAGCAGATCATCTACACCGAGTTTTAGCACCTTTAAGCTAAATCAATAATGCTATTATCTAAAGCAGTTAGCCGCTGTTATATAGGTTACTAACTGCAATTTTTCTATTTTCCTACTGATCTAAGCTGTTTCACATAACCGAGAGTCTTCAATATCAACGTCCGGTCGAGGGCTTAATATCGATGTGTTGTTGACCATATTACTAATAATGTCAACGCTTTCTTTTTTTATATCGTCACTATGTTGTGACGATGATAATAAATAGATATGATCTGACACCGTCTCAATGGCACTGACTAACACTTCATTTTCAAGTACTGTAAAAGCATCATCGATGTAGGTAGCGAGTTCTGTTAAGTCAGGTAACGCAGAGCGACAAGCAACAAGACCAACATGAATAGAGCCGTTGTAACTATATAGCGTAATGTTCAGAGACATGCCCGGTGGTAGTACTGAAATTGGAAAGCACTTATCCATTTTAGCACCCTTCATATATAACGGTGTGCTTGGTCCTGGCACATTAGATATGAGTACATTGCCCATTGGCGGTAATATTGTATCCAAGTGCAATAGTTCACTCGCAGCGGCTAGGCCTTGGCTTGCTAATGTGTAACTCGTTAATGCTTCTTTGGTTAATAGTCTCGTTTCATTTTTCAATCTGACGCATGACTCTTTGACTGTCATCAAACGTTCAAGTGGATACTCACCGGCATAAGCTAATTCGACTAAACTAATCGCTACTTGGTTGTTAGACACCTTGTCTGAAGCATCACGTAAACTAATTGGCATTTGCGCTACTAATGGTTTTTTAAGTACTACGTTACGTGTTTTTAGGTAGTTATGGATAGCCATATCACAAACAGTCACAACAACATCATTAATTGTGGCACCAGTTATGCGGCCAAGTGTTTTAACTCGTGAGAGTGACAGTGATGTCATTGCCGCACGACGTGCACGTTTTGGACTAACTGAAAATAGTGTTTTAGGTGCCATAAAAGGTGTCGGCATATCTGCTTTGTACATACTTGCAGCTTGAAAAAGTAGTTTTGTGGTGAGTTTAGTTAATGATGGAATTGATTTCACATGGCTGGTTACAAGTTTCGAAGTATCAGATAGCAGTGACAATGCACTTTTTTCTGTTCTTGCTTTTTGTGGGTGATCAATAGCCCAAAAGGCGGTCATTGGTGATTCTGGATTTTTGCTCAAATAAGCCATGATTAGTTGATTTGCTTTAGCACCATCAGTGAATGCATGGTGCACTTTAACGTAGATCGCAAATTTGTTATCTGTTAAGCCGTCAATTAAAATCATTTCCCATAATGGACGACTACGATCGAGTAATGTTTCATGTTGGTGCTCAACAAAACTGAGTAACTGATCTTCATTACCAGGTTGTGGCAGCATCGCGAAACGTACATGATATGACAGATCGATGTCGTTATCTTTTTGCCAGAAATATTGACCCGTGATTTGTTTTTTTAGTTTTTGGTTAAATGGTTTTTTAATCTCTTGCTGAGACATTAAGTTATCGAATAGGTCTCGACTAAAGTTGCCTGGGTAATTTTTTGGTGTTGAGAATATTTGTAATCCTGCTACGTGTTTTGGGCTAGTCACCGTTTCTGTGTATAAAAATCCCATATCAACTAACGAGAGTGCTTGCATAGTCATTTTCTAATGTTCCTAATGTAATTGATAGATTGCGCCCGATTAAGTCGTACCGCACATATCATCACATTGTGATGTTATGACTTGCTGTCACGGATGTTAAAGTTATATGTATAGTACATGAGTACTCACAAAGAGATACATCATTGTGACATAAATTTACGCAAATGAAATATTTTCACGATTTATTATAGTACTTTAATTGTTTTTAACTTTTTGATTGTTAATGTTTTAATGTGTTTTTTAGATTCATGATTGAATGTTTGTAGCAGTTTTTTTGTTATTGCTGAAGGTTGATTGGCATAATGAACTATATATATTCGTTGACGATTACATTGTTATCGGTAACTTTGTTGATAGCTAGATTTTAATGCTATTGAAGGATTTTGATAAAATGATGTAAATTCTTTGATTATTTATTAAAGAACTAAAAAATTGAAGTATTAATCAATTGTATAAATATTTATAATTTATTGAGATAGTGACGTTTTTAACCCCTTTGAGTAGTAAGCTGGGATTATTATTAAACAGATGTGGTATTGTTTATTTCATTATTTATGGATATCACTAGGGTATATGAGAGAAATATTAAGAAATAAAATAATCGCCGTTTGTGAAAATAAAATAGAAAAAAAAGGGACGAATGTTGGCCTCTCATTTTATGCGTTCTTCGCGAATAAGAATGATGAACCAGCGTTATTAATGGAAGCTGCACAATGGTGGATCATGACGCATAAATTGGATCACTTTGAGAAAGCGGTGAAAATAAAAGCGCTGGTGGAATCGGAGTATAGCATTAGCTGTAATACTTAGTTTTAACCTCTAAAGGAAGATTAATGAAAAATATAAAAGTGGCTGTTGCGCAAATCGCTTCGGTTGACGGTAATGTAGCGGAAAATATAGCTGTTCATATGAATGCTATTGAAAAAGCTGCATCTGTAGGTGTTTCATATATTGTTTTTCCTGAGTTATCACTGACAGGTTACCTGCCTGAATGTGCCTCCAATCTTGCTTTTACTGTTGACGATAAGCGCCTTCAACCACTCATTGATATTGCAAAACTAAACAAGATAACAATAGGGGTTGGTCTACCGCTGTTAACGACAGGACTGCCACATATTGGTTTAGCTATTATTTATCCAACAGGACGAGTAGAAAGCTACGCCAAAATGAATTTACACTCCGGTGAAGAGACGTATTTTTCAGTTGGCGATAAGCGACATAGCTTTCAACTGAGTAATATAATGGTCGCTAATGCTATTTGTGCTGATACTAATCATATTGAACATGCTAAAGGGTGTGCAGAACTCGGTGCTGATGTATATATGGCAAGTGTGTTAATCACGGCGGGGGGTTATGACGCCGATACTCAGTTGATGAGCAGCTATGCTCGGGAGTTCAATATGCTCGTAGCAATGGCTAATCATAATAGACCTACCGGTAATTGGGATCCAGTAGGCAAGAGTGCGATTTGGACAAAGTCAGGTCAACTCATTTGTGCTGATGAAACTCAAAATGCACTTGTCATTGCTGAACGGAAGGATAACGACTGGATAGGCCAAGTCATTAACCTTTAATCCATCATAGTGTTCACATCAGGGCTAAAGCTTGTCGTTTCAGTCGTTTTAATGAGTGGTATTGAATTAAAAAAACGCATTTTATAATCTGTATCTTGATTGTTATAAGTCGCGCGAACTGACAGTGCGACGCGGTGAATGTTGTTGGGATAAAACAACCAACTGCGCCAGGTATTCGCATCGTCAATACGGTGAGCTGCAAAGCTTAATTTAATGTTTTCAATACAGCTGATGTTTTTCTCCTGGTAGTTTTCCGGCAGGCTGAAACTAAAGTCTTTCAACGGGATCGACAAACCTAACCCCCACGCTTTGATGTAAGATTCTTTTAATGTCCAATAATCAAAAAAACGACTCGCTTGCTGCGCTATTGGTTGGGTGAGTAAATCCTCGACCTCAACTTGAGAGAATGAGTGCTTCGCAATACTTAATACATCACTTGTTCGGCTGGTATTTTCTACATCACAACCAATATCGTCATTAAGCATTACCGCGCAAATGATCATATTGTCGGTGTGGCTGATATTAAAACGTAATGGCAGGGGTGGGTTAACAATCTCGGGCTTATCTTTTTCACCTTTGACAAATTTCCAGTCTGCGGGTGGCACATCAGCATAACGTGATAACAAATCACGGACAAAAGCGCGGGTTATTAATGCACTGTGGCGATCTTTTTCAAAACGAAATCGTTGCTGTTTTGTTGTTTCTTCTGGTGCTAACAGGTGACTATAAGCACGTAATAATTCAGGTTGTTGGATTCTTTTCGGGTCTACCGACCACAGATGAATTTCATTCGTAGCTAATGTTAGTTGATCTGTTGAAAGCACTATTTATTCCATTGAGTGACGAGGTGTAAGCTAATTTAGCTATCTTATCATGATATATATAATGAACATAAATCAACCTTGATTTTGTGCAACTCCCAATGTTGGCAATATTTTTCGTATTGGTGGATGCATTAAGGCATGAGTACAGGGAAGATAGAGAGAATAGAGCTAAAAGCCATCAACAGCTTTTAGCTCGTATTCGTTTATAAAAAGTACCTAGAAAAAGTACCGTTAGAATGGATACCAGAACAATTCTGTTGCCATAACACGTTTGATAATCGCTAACGTTACTACCAAGGTAATTAACCCCATCACAATGTAATCTTGTTTAGACATTGGTTTTAAGCTGTACCACGTACGCATTTTATTATGACCAAAGCCACGTAGTGTCATTGCATTCGAAATCTCGTCTGCGCGATCTAGGCTTGAGAAAATTAATGGCCCTAAGATCTTGGCCA
>Ga0209291_1001982_pt1 | contig 17289 bp, 19 predicted proteins | sample GOMGulsemesocosm_FD_184633 | JGI IMG/M metagenome (GOLD analysis project Ga0209291, IMG submission 184633) | Methane-oxidizing microbial communities from mesocosms in the Gulf of Mexico - GOM9B Gulf of Mexico (SPAdes) (version 2) | ecosystem: Environmental > Aquatic > Marine > Cold seeps...
CCCCCTTTGACACTATTTTTGAAATTTTGCTCATTGTTTCCTTGAGTTTTTTGATGTTTTAGATTTCACTAAATAGACTCTTATTCGAAGTATACCCTATTTCTAACGCTATAACATAATGATTTCGATTAGTTACAAGACTTGATTTATCTACAGTTAAAAAGAAATTTGTTCCTGTTACTCTTAGTTTGGTGCATCTGGCTTATATTTGTAATCCTTGAAAAAAAACAAATCCAATATAATCCTAGAAAAAATAAAGAATGGAAACTCCACTCCTATTTATGAATTATATGAACTCTATAGGGATGAATTTGTGACATGGTCACAATCAAATTACAAATCAAACAAGGAACAAGCTCAAGATTGTTTTCAAGAAGCTATGATTGATTTTCATCAAAATGTAGTTTCTGGAAAGCTAACAGATTTGACCTCTTCATTAAAAACATATATTTTTCAAATTGGTAAATTCAAAATGTTGAATTTATTAAAAAAAGAATCACGACTCACTTACCAAGACAATCTTCAGGTTATAAAAGGTAAAGAAGTTGAAGATTTTATGAATGATGATAAAGTATATTCTCAGGAACAAATCAGTGAAGCTATTGCTAAACTGCCTACTGACTGCCAAAAAGTATTGAAATTATATTATTTCAATGAGTTTGATATGGAAAGTATTGCGAGAGAGTTAAATTATAAAAATGCAAATACAGCAAAATCAAAGAAGTCACTTTGTATGAAAGGTCTAATTAAAGAATTAACAAAATTAGTGAAGGTATTGTTAGTATGCTAAGGGAAGAGACAAATATCACATTATTTGAAAAGTATCGTAATAACGAACTTACTGAAACTGAATTGAACAGTTTTGAAACTCGTATTGCAAGTGATAATTTATTCAAAGAAGAATTTGAAGTGTATAAATCTATTGAAGAAGGCATTCAGAATCATTTTAGAGTTGAACTTAAAAAAGAATTGAAAAACATTGATGATAGACTAGATTCTAAATCAAATAACAACAATCCCTTATCCATTAAAAAAATAATAATTTGGACTGCTTCTGCTGCCGCAATATTAATTGTTTCATTATTAGCTATTCAGAATTATTCATCAATTAATTATCAAGAACTAGCATCAAATTCTTGGGAGAAAGAACCAGGACTTCCTGTTAAAATGAGTTCAAAATCTGATTTTGATAAACCCATGAATGCTTATAAACTTGGTGACTATTTGTTGGCTGAGTCTTTACTTAAGAAATTCGATTCTGATACGGCTGCTTTTTACTTGGCAAATACGCAGTATGAATTAAATAAATATTCAGAAGCGCTTGACAATTTATCACTTATAGAAGAAGACTCTAGATATTATCAAAATGCTCAATATAAAAAAGCTTTAATTCTTTTAAGGCTGGATAACACAACTGGATGTCGTGAGGTATTGAAAGAGATTTCAGAGCAGTCAAACCATCAATATTCTCAAGAAGCTCTAAGCCTTTTAAATAAGATGTAACTCAAGCTAAGCAGCAAGATAACACTTATAATAGCAATCAAATAAAAGGTAAACTCACTTTCAGTTTCAAACCTTAATTCTTGTCCAGAAATTTTATGTCCAGCCCAGTAGTATGGTGAGGCTAAAATGGAGTGATTGCAAGATGACATGTATTCTAATTTTGCTTTTCTCAATGACTTATTTGTACTATTACCATTGTTAACGTTGTGATAAAACAAGTTCATTATTTCATTTGATGCCTGGTCATCCACTTCCCATATATTTGATAAAACAGACAGACTACCATTTATAGCAAAAGCTCTTTCAAAACTATTGACTCCTTCACCTATATATGTTTTCCCAAGGGAAGAGTTACAAGTGTTGATACATACAAGTTTAGGTATAAATGTTACTTGCTCTAAATCTCTAAGAGACAGTCTTTCTTTATTAATTACTAACTCAGAAAAATAAGACTGGTTCTTATCTATTAACCCATGGCCACTTAAGTGAAGAATATTAGTTTTTACATTTAGTATATTATCCTTGATTATTGATTTACCACTATATCCTGTTCCAAGGCCTTCAGTTCTAATACTACTTACAAATTGTTTGCTAAAAGGAAGGGAAGATAAAGAATCGGAATCTGGCGCAAATGTCGTTAAAGAATAATCAAAGTTAATTACTTGTTCAATAAGAAAACTAGAATTCCAAATATGAGAAAATTCAGTGTGTTCAATGGCATAATCAAGTTTTGTATAATCTTTTTTTGTGATTTCATCATCCGAAAACAGTAACGCATCAAAAGGTGTCTTTTGAAAAATACCGTCCGAACATATCATAACATTTTTATTTTCAATATTAATAGAGCCAAAGAATAATTCATATAAATACCTAGCTTTCTCAGTATATAATTCGTAGTTAAAATTTTGAATTGAATTTATCAGGGTGTCTGAATCTTTTAAGATTGAAAGTGGAAGTTTTTTTAATATCAATTTATCCTTAGTTATAGTTGTAATTAGAACTATTGAACTAAGACTAACCGTTTGAATATCTATAAATATATCTTCTTTCTTTAATTTATCCTGAAGAACGCTTAACGAAAACACATCATTTTCTGGCTCCAAATGATTTGCTTTTACAATGTCATAATTTTTTAAATGTTGCAATGCATCAAACATTTCTTGATTATCCATTTGAATCCCACCCTCTTCTTTTTCAAGAATAATACGAATCTTCTCTTCATAAGGGTTTAGATTGTATATCGCTAAATTTTGATTTTGATTAATGGAGTTGTTATTTCTTATTATCTCCAGCCATACATATATAGCCTGCGAATTAAGTTTTTCAATATCAGTTAAATAATTTTCATTAGGTTTAAAATTAAGAGCATGGACAGTAGCATACCTAAGTAACATTAATAAATCTTCTTTGTTCGGAACATTTCGGATGTCTTGTCTTTCAATATTAAATGAGTTAATCGCTTTTCTGAAGCAAAACTGGGTAATTTCAATTTTATCAGGAAACTTATCTGAAAGATAATGGTTTAGAAGACCTGTTAAAAAAAGGGTTTTACCTTTTTCATAATGTTTACTTCCATATAATTCTGTCCAAATATCAATGGCTTTATTGTAATATGACATTGAACTTGAATAAAATAAATCTACATTATTTAATTTTTTATTTTGTGATGACACTAATGATAAGTCCAAAAACGAATTACCTAACAAATGATACGTATTGGCTAATGTATGAGTTGAAAGCTTATTATTCAGTTGAAAATTAATAGACTTCAAATAATAATTTTGAATCTCCTCATATAGCTTTAATATCTCTTCATAATTAAGTTTATTAATATCCTGTTTGTATGATTGTCCAAGAATATTATAAATTAAATGAATGTCAACCTCTAATTTTTCTTTTTCATTTAAGTTTTTGATTAGATGGTAACAGGAGTCAGCATAGGTAACAGCTAGTCTAGTATTTATTTTTTCATAATAATAATTGGATAGTAAAGCATAGTTCCAGGCTAGGTGATAATCATTTGATGAATACGACAAATCTCTATATTGATTACTTTTTTTCCATTTTTCACCAGCTTCATCTATTCGCCCACAAAGTTTATGATAATCACCATAAATTTTATGTAAATCAGCTAGTTCTGAATTTGAACTTGTGGTGGAAATTGATTCATTAATGTCTTGTTCAAACTTTTCTAAATTACCTGTTTGGAGGTTTTCAAGTAATTTACCTATAGGAATACTTTCTCCAAAAGAAATTGTAGAAATTAGTAAATGGAAGAATGTCAACAGTAATATTTTCACTTAGCAAAGTTAATTTAATAAAACGTACTTACCTTTTAATTTTTGAATTGATTAACAAGAAACAATATATATAATTATGGCAACATTTACAGTAAAGTACAAAGTAGGAAATACTTCTTCAGGTAGAAAATTACAACTACAAGGTGGAGGTGAGAGTGAGGCGATTACTAAATTGAAACAACAAAATAATGTCCCTAAGGATGCTAATGTTATAATTTTATCAATCACTAAAGATTAGTTTTAATATGAAGCGACAGGATAATACTGTCGCTTTCAATTAACCATAAATGTACCTATGAATTTATTAGCTGGAAAAGTTGCTGCAGTAATGTATCTTATCATTACTGAGCATGGTAATCAAAAAATAACGAAACAGAGTAATTCATTTCTCTTATTAATATTAAAGGAATTAGACTTTAAATTGATAGAAGAAATATCTAATGATTCTGATTTTTTCATTACACTTAAAAGATGGGGTAGTGAAGTAAAGGAATTAGTTAATAAGGGTGATGATGAGATAAATACTGAGGACTTTTTAGCCTTGATTCGTAACTGTAATTTATCTCAAGATGCATTAGAAAAAATCACCTTATTATTGACCTATAATATTAATGATGACTCCTTGAAAGAACTTATTTTTAATGAGTTGAATGTTGATAGCCCTGCTATGTATCACAACTTAAACAAAGCTTTTAAATCAAATAAAGATGATGTAGAAATACTAACAGAGGACATTGGTGAATTAATTTACACAACATATTTTCTACTTGACAAAGTACGTGAGTCAGTTGTTGTTCAGCAAGCTGTAACTGGAGTTAAAACTATTGAAGAATATGATTTAATTAGTGATATATATTTAAGGAACATTATTCGAGAGGATGATATTAATGAATATTTTCCTGAAGTAAATTCAAAAGTGAAAGCTTATCAAGGGACTGTTGAAAATGGTGGTTTAGTTTTTTTGGAGATACTTAGAATACTTGAGAGTAAACTGAGTCAAGTCAAAAAAGAACAATTAATGGGCTCATTAGTACGTATTTGTTATGGAAATCGCCCACCTTCAGAATCTACTCGATTCGATTATTTATTAATTGAAATAATGGCGCTATCATTAGGTTTAAAAAAATATTTTGTAAGTTTTAAAAATAATTTCATAAAATTATCTAAAGGTTATATAATTACTCCCAAACTATCATATAAAGATTTCTACTTGCATACAGATAAGACTAAGGAGAAGGCTCTTAATGATTTACTTCTTGAGGTGTCAAAGAACAAATATGACCTTTCCTTTTTTAATCCTGAAAAAATGGATTTTAAATCAAATTATATCCCGTCATTATATGTAGACTGTGACATAAACATTGACTGGGTTTGTTTAGTTGAATCTCACCGAACTCAAGGAGAATCAAAAAAACTTGGAAGTGTCGAAATACCTTCAGAAAATATCCATTTTGAAGCTGTAGAAGAAACGGCAACCATACATATTGACAAAATCATTTCATTGGAAGAAGGGGAGACTAAAAACGCCATTAATCTTAATAGACAAGTAATTATTGAGAGCTCAAAAAAAGAAAAACAAGATGGCTTTGAAGAACTAAATAAGTTCTTTACTGCAGAACAAAAACTTAAGGCCTTAGGAAAACAGACTGAATTATTCAAAGATGATATAGTTGGGGATTTAGGAAAGAAATACCCAGGAAAAAAATACAAGCCAGACACACTTAGTTTGCAGTGGAATGGTTTTGAAGAAAAGAAATCTTTTTACGCTACTATTTATGTACCAGTATTGAATTTCCAATTCAAGAACAATATGCTATCATATTTCCCTCTTAATTTAGAGAATAAAGTACAGTTCTCACAAGGTTCATTACAGCCTTTAATGAGTGATAAAATAGAAAAGTATAAATCATTAAGGAATCTTATATTTATAATTATCGGCATATGGTTTATATCTGGTATGTATAAATTGTTTTTTGGGGACGCATCATTTGGTACTTGGGGATTCACATTGTGGTGGTGGATTAAGGTAGTATTTTTTATCACTTTATTTATTCTTTCTGTCGTTGGATTTGAAAACTACAAAGAAGATGAGGAAGGTAGGTTAGAGCAGAACTCTTTAGAAAGAATTCTTTCTAAAGAGTACAAAGGCATAGATAAAAAAAGGATTCAGGCAAGAATAAAAAAGTTGAGTAAAAAGGGTAGACAATTCTCTATCTTTACAAAACTTGATTTATTTCTTGAACGACTAAATAAAAAGTAGCTTAAACTGAGCCATTATCAATTAAAATATCTAATATTATGAACGTTTCAATAAGTTGCCCTAGATGTGGTGGTACTGTAGTTTTTTCATTAACACCAAATCAGGCTGGAGGTAAATGCAATACTTGTTATAAGTGTGGTAAACAAGTCTGTATAAATTATGACTCAAGTAATAATGAAATAAGGATTAAAAGTGTTAAATAAATCAGCAGATTAGATATGTTATACTGCATTTAAGGCAAAAGGAGCACCTTTATCAAGTACGATGTACATTGATATTCCTGGTTCATCAGCCTTTAAAAAAGTGTTCGTACTTGAATATATATCCAAATAGTCATCTTCAGATTGTTTGTTTATTAAATTTCTTTCGTACTCTTCTCTTGTCGAAATTTGACATTCCTTATTGAATTCTTCTCGCATGAAGTAATAGCTAAGGTAATACTGATATTTCAATACATGAAATTTTAATGGATAAGAGTTTTCAGAAAGGTAAAGCCCAGGTTCGATTTCAAAACCACGAATCTGTGCGAACCTTACTTCTTCTTCTTCTTCATTTTTAACCTGAAGGAAATTCGAATAAAAAAAATACTTAGAAATATTATTCTTGAAAACCCTACACGCAATACTTTTCAGTAAGGTACTGTAATCCATCTCTAAACTAGATATAATAAGAGCTCTTTCCGCATCACTGGTGAATGATTGGATTAATTCATCAGGGAGATTACTTACAATATAATTAACATTTTCATATTGCTCTATTCCAAGATGGAACACTAACTTATTGTTATGGAAAAATGGGTAATTCAATTTAATTTGTTTTTGATATGCTTATAACTAATCAATTTCGAATAGTTACAAAACTGATACTAACTATAAAATAAATAGATTGCTAATTCTATTGTTTATATTTTATGGGAAACATCTTGAATAAGATTAAATACCAAGAAAAGGCTTTTCTTCATCTAAGCTGTCAAAGATGATTTTACAAGTGTCATTTTCTATTACAACATTAATTTGAATAGTTTTCTGCGTAGCATCTATAGTTGATTCATAAAACAATATTTGAAAATTATCATTATCTTTAATAGTTTTCAGTTTTAAAGGATAAGAAAACTTCATGTTTTGAAAAAAATCAACTAATTTAGTTTCAGTAAATTTAGCTTTAGTCTCTTTACTTGTGAAGCTTAGCATCTCATCATATCTGCCCGTTTTATGTTGCATTTGAAAAAACACACCAAAAGAAGAGCCCATAATTAATGCTGGATTATCAAACCTTTCAGTATCAGATTTATTCTCAACTAAATAAATAGGTTTATTAATTTTTTTTTCAGCTTCTTCTGAACAACTAATAATAGTAAGTAAACCAAATAATAATGCTAATTTCATATGATGTAAAGTTAAGCGAAATTTACGTAAACCATTTTTTGGAATATGACTTTATTTATAATAATACTAATGTTTTCAGGAGCTCTTTATGCAGGTTTTTTTCTAACTAAGAAATATAGTGTTATTTATATATAAATATACCTCGAATGGCTATTGTTTTCGAATTGACAAACATGGATTAGCTTTAATAAACGTATTTCTCTCATCGCTGGTACATGATTGGATTAATTGCTCAGGAAGACTATTTACAATATAATTCACTTCGTTATGTCCCTTCTCTACACTTAAGCAAAACAATAACTTATCATTATGGAAAAATGGGTAATTCAATTTAAGTAGATTTTTACTTTTGCTATTTTTTTCAAATTAATGACTTCAGTAATACCTCTGGTAAAGTCTTTTTTCTCTATAAAAATATTATCTTTCAAAAGAATACCCATGTCAATGTTTAGCTTTTTTTCACCACGTCTCAGTGCATTTTTTAAGAGTATAACTTTAAGCTCAGGACTGTATTTTTTATTGGTCATACTCGTTATTTCTCTAACCAATGGGATAAGTACGGCAAGGAGTGCTTGATTGATTCTGTTCATAGGCTTATAACGAATCAATTTCGATTAGTTTCAGAAACTGCAAATAAATAAAAAGACTACATAGGAAGTTCATAATATCGTCCTTCAATCAAAATAGCATGAACAGCCATTTCATAACAAATAACCTTTACTTCCTTGTCGCTGAGTGAAGCTTGATTTGTAACAGAAAACTTAAAAATACTTTTACTAAGCTGGTGCTTTATCTCAATTACCTGTTTCTTTTTCTTGTCCATTTATATGCTTCTAACAAATCAATTTCGATTAGTTACCGACATGCTCAAGCCGACTATAAAATTTAATGATAGTTACTTTATTGTTTGAGGTTAAGTAAGAGTGCATGTGCTTATTGGTGTGTAAAAAAAGGGTCAATATAGTCGTGCAGAATACCCACTCAAAATAAAGTATTTATAATAAATCCACTCAAGGTCCCTCAAATTTTTTACCCCATATTTTTTCGCAAGTTTTCAACCAACAAATTCATTAAAACTACCATGAAATGACTTAGTAAATATATAAATCACTATCGAAAAGACCTTGTTTCTAATAATGTTTAATACCTAATGGAAAAGGGCCATCACAACTAAAGAAAAAGAACAACCACTCAAAACTCATTTTTTTAGGCGAAGTGAATCCGATAATTGTCACTTCTCTAAAATAAATCGTTATACAAATATGCAATACAGCAAAAATATTCTCCGTAAGCAACTTGAAAAACTACTATATGGGGTAAAAAAAGGACTTCAGGTACTCAACTCTAAACTTCCCGAAAAAGAAAAGTTATTTCAAATTCAAGTTGCCATTTAGATTGCAGAAAGTGATGTGCAAAAAGAAATGCAAAGCATTATTGAAAACCACCTTTTTTGCCTAATATAAAGAGTGAAAATTTACCCTAAGCCAACAAAATTATTCGATTGGAGAAACATGATGTGTACAATACTTATTTTTTAAACTAATGGAATCTTAAGCCACCTGATAAGAACCATTAATTGACCTTTCGTAATCCTCACTCCATGCATTTTCTTTATCCCAATCACAATCTATTGCACATCTAAAGTCAGCTTTATCTAATTCTTCTCGCATTATATAATAAATGAACAAAGCATCTTTTCTTCTAACGAGTAATGAATCATGCCTGGTAATACAAAAGTATTGTTGGGTTTTTATTTTATCAAACACTTTATCTATAAATACTTTACTTTCCAATAATTGAAGCGATATTGGAAAACCTTTGTCTCCATGATTTTTCTTGAATTCAGAAATAAACTCCATTACATCACTAAAGTGCGAGGAAAGTGCTTTTTTTCCCAATGAATGAAATCTTCGGGATGAAAAACACAATTCGAACATCAAATTTTTGGCTTCTTGACGTGTGGAAAGCTCCAGTTTTAGTTTAATAAATTCATACAAAAGCCCTCTTCTTGCATAATATTCATAAAATAAGAAGTTATCAGTCTCAGGCTCTCCCATTTCCCTGTATAATGAACAAATCAATGCGAATTGACAATTATGAACATCTAATTCGACCAGGTCATTCTCCTCTTTTATTATTCTCAAAAGCTCTGTGGAAATATTCGTGTAATTAGTATCAAGTCGATTATTAGTCTGATTTCTTTTAGTATAATAATTCTCTTCATCAAGGGACTTAATCATCCATAAATAAGAAAACCTAACCTGTCTCCTTTTTCTATCTATATACTCATCTATATTCATTATGTAGCAGCGTCCATTACCCTGAATTAATGTCTTTCCCCCTTTATTAGCTTTTTCAATTGCCTTTTCTGTTGAAATCCATTTTTCATCTTTGTACTTAGAGTCATACACTTTGATAGACTTTGCTTTTATTGAACAATTTGTTCTAAGGCTACCTACAGTGATTCTCTCAATATAAGTATTCATAGCTTGAGTCAAGCTAACTGTATTGATATTTAATTCCTTGAAATCATTCACAACCATTGCACCTGAGGCATTCTCAGTTAAAAATGTGGTTACTAACTGGGGAGTATTCAATTCAATTGTTTCCAACTGCCCTTCAAGAAGCTCAGGGTTAATTCTGTATATTTTTGCTTTACCTGGAGTATAAGTATCTCTATCCCATCTCTGATATGCTTGTACTATATTATTTCTGCATAATATATCAAACCATTCATCATATCTTGAATTAAAAACTTTTCGCATGTATTGCTGAGACAAACCTTTATACTTATCTTCTAAAAACTCATACCTTGTCTCAGGGTCAGACAAAATAATATCAATTAATTCAAAAGCTTTATTTTTTTGAATTCTTGTAAAACTAGTATTATTGACCGCATCAATAAGTGGCTTCGTTAAGATTAATTTACTTTTTTTCATATCAATAAAAACTTAGCCTAAGGATTACTCCCAAGGTGATTTAAACCTAAAAAAGGTCCGTTTTCTACCATTTTATTGGTTTATGAGGCTTTTTGAACAATACCTCAAAGCAAATTTAAACCAGATTTATTTACCGTCAAAATTTATTTTTAAAATAAATTAATTGACATGACTTGAGTAAACTATCATTAAAAAACGTGGTTACTAACTGGGGAACAGTTGGTTAAATATTTAGTTCATTTTAAAATTGAATTGGTTAATTCGCCTAATCTTCAATTCAAGTAGGATTATACCATAATCAAAAAAAACAAGTGAAATTTGTGGATGTTAAAAAATAAATTTGGTAGCTCATTAAATCTGTCATAGATTCGCTTTGAAGGAAGTAAAAACAACTTTTTTTATTAAAATGTTGGTTTTATTTCTTTTCATAATATTTATATATAGAAGTTATTACTGATAATTAAAAAGAGAAAAATGAAACAAAAACTAAAAAAAGAACTTGAAGAATGTGCAGAGTATGCATTTGATGCAAACTTGTGTCCATACAATTTTGGAAATCCAAAAACAAGAACAGTAGCAATACGTGATTTAACAATTGAAGAAACTAATTTTTTAAAAGATTATTATTCATCTTTATTCGTAATAAGTGAACAAGCAAATTATGTTGATTATAATTATTTTCAACATTCAAAATAATTTGTTTTATTAAAGATTTACATATTCAATTGAAACTTCTTCTCCAGCTTCAATTGCTTTTATAATTTTCGTGTAGATTCTTTCATACGCAATTACGAAACCAACTAAAGCTAATATATAGAATGCGTACAAACCTTGAAATGGAGTAAACACGGCCAAAAAGATTTTTCTCTTTTTCTTGTCTTTTATTTCGTTAAGTTATTATTTAATTTCGGAAAGTGGAATTGTCTTTTTTATTGCTTTATACCAAGTGAAAAAGTAACTTTCCTTGAGTAAATAGGGATTTCTATCGCATTGTTGGAGGAAGAATTCAGAAAGTCCATCCCATTCATTTATGTTACCAGCTTTGTGTAAACTCCATCCTAAAACGTCAAATGGGATTGATGTTTTTTGTAGGTTTTTTGACATAGATGTAGAAACTAAATTTTCAATATCATCTGTTCCATTATCAGCAACAGGTTTTATGTGGTCAGCTGTAGCTGATAAGTCCCAATACGAGTCATGGCATTTTCCTTCAGCCCAGTTTGGGTGATACGGAAATTCAATTGGGATAATTTCAGAGATTAGTTTCAAAACAGGAGGGATAGTTAGTTTTAGTCCCGTGTATCGGTCAATAAATCCATCTTTAATAAAAACATTCATTAAATCAGTTTCGTTATATTTTCTGGCAGAACTTTTGTCTTTGTTGTCCGATTTTATTTTAGAATGTGGGAGTTTTACTTTTTTAATTCGTTTAGGCATTTCTTTCGCAACTTGTCGAGCGTCTACAATATTTCCATCCGCAATTAGTGATGCAATTTTAGTAATATCATTTCCGTAATCGACAATTTCTTCCTTCATTAAACTTCCGTTTTTTTTAATTACCCCTAACGTTTACCCATGTTTAGTACGGATTTACAAAGAGCAAAACCCTCAATTACGCACATAGCCTAAAGTTAACGTTTTGTTTTTAATTTTCTTCAAATTCTTCTGCTGAAACAAGCCCATTAATAAATTCGTCAAATGTATCAGCTATATGAATATCCTGATTACACTCCAAATCAATCCATCTAATTGTAGGATTTTCTCCTTCTCTAAAATCAAGTGTTATAAACCAATGCCCATCACCTGAAAGAACAACTTGCTTTTCAGGAAGTCCACATTCATTTGCTAAATATTCTGAGTCAAGAATATTCTGACAAGTTTCTTTGGATTTGTTAGTCACTATTCCGTACAATTCACTTAAAGCAATGTGACTATCTGCCCAAGATGTTTTCTCTTTTGTTGGAAATACCAATCCATTTACATATCCTCCATTTTGGACTCTTAAAAGGTCAATCAGAAGGTTTGGCAACTTTACATTTAAAGATGTTTCCGCTACCTCAATCATTCCATCTGTCAATTTTGGGTGATTGTAAAAGTTCTCATCCCAAAAATCATCCGATATTTTAATATTCATTTTCCATAGTTTTATCAATCCAGTCTATAAAATTATTCCAGTGATAATTTTGATTTGATTCAATATCATTCGAATTATGGTCAAATATGACAACAGGAAACTCAGATTCAGAACTTTGATTATCAAAACACCAAAAATCACCGTTGTCATACCTGAATGGAGTTAACGAGTTTGGAAATCCCAAGTCAGCGTAGTTTTTTAAGATTTCCTCTAAATTAAGATTTGGCCCAAGTTCATTATTTGCCCAACCAAATCCTTCGAATGAAAAATCTCCAATTGGAACTATACTACAATACTTCAATTGAAAGTCAATAAAAGATTTGGGAAATTTGCAATTGTATTTGTTAATCAAATTATTTAAATCCGCTTCAATTGGTTTTGCTAAGTGCTTTGGAAAAGCAGCTTTTCGGTCAGTATATTTTACTTTTATATCTTCAAATGTCATTTTGGTTATTTATAAGTTAAGTGGGTTATTTTTTGAAAACTTCATCAATCTCCTTTCTATTATAATCAAGAATCCAATCCTTGTGCTTGTCATAGATAGGTTGAATTGCTGATTTATCCGATGAAATTACATCCATACCTCTATCATCATACATGTGATATATAATCCCCTTGTCTGTATTGATGAAATATAACTCTCCATCAACTCTTGGTTCTCTGTTCCCAAAATCTTGATTTGATATTCCAGTCAGAATATCTTTATAATTAATTTGTGATGCTTTGATTTGGATTACAGCTCTGTTCCATTTATCTCTCTTTTCCGCTTCATAGACATGACTTACTTTTTTAAACTTAACGGTATTCCATATTAACCGATTAAATTGCTTAAAGAGATAGCTATGCCTTCTAATACGATGTTTTTTCCAGGCAAACTCTTGATAGATAACAATAACATTATCTTCATCATCAAAAACTGTTTGGAATATTGCAGAAGCTCTCTTCACTGTTTCAGTAAAATATTCTTCATTATATATTTCTGTATCACTATCGTATGGAGATGGCTCATCTGGACCAAGTTGAAACCTCAAAGAATATTTCAATTGATTATATGCTGGTTTTCTAATCTGAAAACCAGGAAAGGTTTTCTTTATATAGTCTAATGCCTTAATATTGGAATCCTTTGCGTTCATATCTTAGTTTCTATTTTAATGTTGGAAGCATAAGCATTAATTAATAGATAGCTTTTAGTCGATTTAAAAGTTGAGAAAGGACTGCGTCATCCAGTTCAATATCAAAGCTATCAGCTACGTGACTTTGTAACTTTATAGCATCTTTGATATAGCTTTCCTGAGCTTCAAAATCAAAGCGTACCTATAATTTATTACTCTTCTTTTCATTGTGGTATTTAAACATTAATTGTAGGTTGTCAGGATGATGTCTACCTTGACTTTCTCTATCTAAAAGAGCCTGTGCATGGTCAAGTTCAAAGTCCAAACTAAAGAACTCTTTGAACCCTTTTTGAATGTTTTTAAATTCTTCTATTCGGTATGCTTCAAAAATCTTAAGCTTGTTTTTAGCTTGATTAATTATTTCAAAACGTGTAATGGGTTCAATATCATCATTTAGCTCTTTTTCTTGGTTACTCTGTTGTTCTTCAGATGTTAAATATTTCACTTTACGTGGACGCTCATTATCATCTATTGATACATTTTCAAAATTCCCTGCGGATAAAAGTGACGAAATTCTTGCAGCTATTTCACGCAAACCTGTCGTGTCATTTTTATGGGCTTCAGCTTCTTTTTCTGCTTTCACCAATAAGCCAGGATAAAGTTCACATACTCTTTGTGCCCAATCGGAAACAGTTATAAATCTGTTGAATGTTTTTAAAGCTTCTGTATATTTTTCATGAATTTTCATTCCATTATATATTTATGTTAATAGTTTTTACTAATCTCTATCTGGGATTACTTCCTACGTTTAGCTAAGAACTTCATGTAGATTTTGAAAAGCAAAGTTCATAGGTTATCGTAGAGTCAAATTTAAGAATTTATTTATCCTTAATAATCATGCGGGTTTTTGAATTTGACGGGCTTGATTTGAAATAGGTGACATTAAACTACTGATTAGGCTACATATTGTTTTTAGCTTTTGTTATAAACAGTTTTACTCGAATATAATAATACTGTAAGACATTAAAATATAAAATTTCATAAATTAATTTTGTTGACTAAATTTACTTTTATTAAAAAACACATTTGTTAGGTAAGTAAAATATTGAAGTATTAATCTAAGGAGAAAATTACGTATAGGCTATTTAATTAAATATTATAAATAATATTTAATTTCTCTTTCTATAATTTTTTGAGGTATTCTAAATTCAAATTCAGTTTTATAACTAGTTCGCTTAATCCAATTTCCTTGCTTATCAAATTCATATTCATAAGTAATATTATATTTTTCGTACATTAACTTTTCTTCGATTAAATATCCACTTTCGTTATACATATAGATATAACATAGACCAAAATTTACGTCAGAATAATATATACATTTTTCGATTAAATATCCGTTTTCGTCATATTTGTATTTTATTTTTCGATTCATTTCCTCATGAAGGTATATAGTTTTTTTGATAACCCTTCCATTTTCATTATTTTTATAAATTTCTTTAGAGTTAATACTTCCGTCTGATTCATACTCATTAACCTGAATTAAATATCCATTTTTGTCATATGTATATTTCCATTTAGATAATAATTTCCCAAAGCGACCGTATTTGTTTTTTTCTGTTAAATTATCATTATATTTATAAATATACCTCAAGCTTAGTTTCTCAGAATTGTAATTATTTTTTTCAATTAAGTTACCTTTTTCATCATGATTATAAACCCATTTTTCTTCATTATTTTCAAATTCTTCTTTTTTAACTGCATATCCTTTTTTGTCAAAATACATAGAATAATTTTCTTCTTCTTTTCCTTTTTTTGTTTCTCCAAATTTTTCAACGGCTAAATAATTAACTTGTTTTACAGATTTTACTTCACCATTTAAATCTTTTCCGTATTCTGTTGTATAATAAATATGGTCATAGAATTTATACTCATCAAATTCTTGAATATTTCTAACTTTCTTTGGTCTTTTGTCTGATAAATTTTCTTTAGTTTCAATTTGATATTCATTTTCTTTGGTTTCAATTTGATGGTCATTATCTTTTTTTATTGGCGAACAACTAAAAAAGGCTAATGCAATTACATTATATATTATTGCTTTCATTATTAATGTTAATTAAGTGTAATATTAGTTTGTGTTTTTATTTGATTATTTTAGTACTTGGGTTATGTTGTTAATCAAATTAGTTATTAAGTCTTTGCTTTATTGTTTATAACGGTTTGTGTATGGAACGTAGCGTATTTAACTATACTACATTTCGGGTAAAGCACAGAGACGAATTTATTATTTTGTTTTTATTTACCAAGACCTAATATTTTTGCTATTTTGTTACTTCTTTCTTTATTCACACTCTCTGATATTTTATGTTTGTCAGAGAATTCATTTAACCAGTTAAAAAGTTCTTTCATCAGAGTGAATGACTGTTTTCCATCTGGTTCTATTAAGAATCCACTTTTATCAGGATTTGGACCTAAAATACTTATATCGACTGAACAAAGGTGTAAAACTGTAAGTCCAGTCATTTGTGAAATTTCTTCATCCATATTTAGGAAATATCCCCAATATTTAAAGGCAGGCAAAACTTTTTTAGCCCATTTTCTAACTTCTTCTATCTGATAAAGTTCTCTTTGGTCTTCTTCATAACCAAAAATTACAAATGATATTTTTCCTTTACATTTTTTTATCATTTCATCTGATGACGTAATTCTTTTTAGCAGAGTTTCAAATCCAGAAAAATTAAGGTCTATTATTTCTTCTTTATTTATACCTAAAAGCATCAATCCACTTTCTTTCATTTGTTTATCCATTTCCCACTGATGCTCAAGTTGTGGTAAATAGTCAATTTCAAAACCTGAAAGAGCTTGTAAAATGTTTTTATGACTTTTGTTTAAAAATTGATTTTCATCAATATTGGTTGTCCAACCGCTCTGTGTACTTGTAATTCTATCAGTATCAAATTCAGTCCAAAAAGCTTTGTTTTTATCTAAATCAACAATAACTATTAAAACAGGATTTTCTACATTTAAGTAATAATTTAAATGTTTAATTTCTCCATTATATTTCCAACCACTACTTGTAGATTGATTGAAATAACTACTACCTGTTTTAATTTGAATAGCTATTGATTTACCTGTTATATAATTTTTATCATTTACAATATCAATGTAGCCATCAATCCCAAAATCGTGTTCTAAAGGTGTTGGTCGAAATATCCAACCAAATTCATTTTCAATTAATTTTTTTACAAGAGTTACTCCCTTTTCTGCAGTTAATCTATTTGGATTATATTTTGGAAATTTATGTTTCATAGAATGTTGCACAACGTTTGAATTATGGTTAGTGCGGATTAAAAGTAATGAAACTTTCGATAATGCACATAGCCAAAACTTTTTATTTTGTTATTATCTTTTTTCTTCTTAATAGCCAAATCAAAAGATTTGGCGGACTTGATTAAAAGTGCTACACTTTATTTTAAGCACAAAAAATCGTATTAATTATAGCTTTTGTTGTGTGCAGTTTTTAGATTCTCTTTTTCTGTGTTGGTTCCTAAATCTTAATAAAAAAAGGCTAAATAATGTTTTTATAAATACCAAGCACCTTCTAATTTTTCAACTCGTCTTTTAAGTTTTATTTTAACTTTACGGTAACTCTGTAG